>Ga0206127_1000481_pt1 | contig 48534 bp, 43 predicted proteins | sample Helgoland_Spring_6_FD_148646 | JGI IMG/M metagenome (GOLD analysis project Ga0206127, IMG submission 148646) | Pelagic subsurface seawater microbial communities from Kabeltonne, Helgoland, North Sea - Helgoland_Spring_Bloom_20160419_1 | ecosystem: Environmental > Aquatic > Marine > Epipelagic ...
CTATAGCCAATACTATTTCTATAAACTATCGTTCAATACTCAATTATTTTATCAATAGAAGTACTAATGCTTCTGCTGAATCTTTCAATGCCAAAATTAAAGCCTTTAGAGCACAATTTAGAGGTGTCAAAAATGTAGAATTTTTCCTGTATAGATTGACAACAATTTTTACCTAAACACAACAATTAGTCTTGATCCTTTTTTATTCTGTCATAAAATTCTCATTCAGTATTTTTTTAAGATAAAATAGAACTTGGTTGGCATTATCTTTAGAAAAAACGAGTGGTGGTTTTATTTTTAATACGTTATGGTTAGGCCCATCAGAACTCATTAAAATACCATGTGCTTTCATTCTATTAATAAGATAGCTAGTTTGTTCTGGTAATGGATTTTTTTGAGCATCTATCAATTCTATTCCTAGAAAAAGTCCTTGCCCACGAACATCCCCTACAATAGGAAAATCTTTGGCTAAATTTAAGAGTTGGTCTTTTAAATAAGTCCCAACTTCTAGTGCGTTTTCCTGTAATTTTTCTTTTTTTACAGTCTGTAATACGGCAGTCCCAATAGCACATGAAACCGGGTTTCCGCCAAAAGTATTAAAAAACTCCATGCCATTGGCAAAACCATTAGCTACTGCTTCAGTGCACACAACAGCAGCCAAAGGATGTCCGTTTCCTATGGGTTTTCCTATGGTAATAATATCTGGAAGTACATTGTGTAATTCAAAGCCCCAAAAAGTTTTTCCAAGTCTACCACAGCCCACTTGTACTTCATCAGAAATACACAAGCCACCAGCTTTTCTAACCGCTTTATAAGCCTCAGATAAAAAGCCTTTTGGCAACTCTATTTGTCCGCCACAAGAAATAAAAGGTTCTATAATTAGTGCACTTACTCCATCTTCTGTTTTGTGAATAGTATCAATGCATTTTTGTACTTCTTCTGCGTATTTTTTTCCAGTATTTTCGCCTCTGTATTTTCCTCTAAAAGCGTCTGGTAACGGAAAAATATGAGTATACTCTGGGGCTCCTTTGCCACCTTTCCCATCAAATTTATAAGAAGAAATAGCTACGCAAGTATTGGTATTTCCGTGATAACCAACTTCAGAAGCAATAATATGTTGTTTACCTGTAACTGTTTTTGCCATTCTAATAGCTAATTCATTGGCTTCACTGCCAGAATTTACAAAATGAACAACACTTAATTCTGGTGGTAAGGTTTCTAAAAGTTCCTTGGCTAATAAGTTGATATTTTTATGAAGATAACGAGAGTTCGTATTCAGTAAAGCCATTTGCTTTTGCCCAGCTTGCACAACTGCAGGATGTTCATGGCCAACATGCGCAACATTGTTCACAGTGTCCAAATACTTTCTACCCAACTCATCTAAAAGATAAACGCCTTCTCCTCGAACCATTTTTATGGGTTCTTTATAGTGTAAACTCAATCCTTTTCCTAGATGTTGTTTTCTGTAAGTAATTAATTCTTTATTAGAGGTACTCTCTTTTGTTTGGAGATTTTTAATGTGAAACAATACATTGGGGTCTACACAAATGCTTCTCCAAGTTTCTATTTCATTTGTGTAGGCAACTCCAGGAAAATCAGTTGTATAATCCAATAAAGATAGCATTACCTGAAAATGCAAATGAGGTGCCCAGTTTCCATTTACGTTTTTATCACCTAAAACACCAATTTTTTGTCCTTTTAGAATCTTGTCTCCTCTTTGATAATTTAATACACCTTCCGGATTTAAATGACCATATAACGTGTAGAATTCTAGTTCATTTTCTGAGTGTTTTAAAATAACCAAACCACCATACTCTTTATTTCCGTGGTCATCAATAGCTATTTCAACTTCTCCATCAAATAATGCGTGTACAGGCGTATTCGTAGGCAACCAGAAATCGATTCCTAAATGAATAGTTCTACTTTCTGGCCCATGATTTCCTATTTTATCATAGGTATTAGACGTGTACAAAGGTCTTGCTTCTAGATATCCACCAGAGATAATCTTTGTTGGATGTTCTTTTTGAAGTTGATCTATTTTAAATTGAAATAAATCAATATTGTTAAAATCCGTTTGTTGTCCAATCCAAGAACTAGCTACACTTAAATCTAATAACTTAATGTCTGATTTTTGTATAGAAGGGAATAGTTTGGTTAAAGAATATTGGTTAGTAGCAGCCCATTTTTTAAATTTTTTTTCATTTGGGTGTGCAGAAAAACCGCACGCATTTCTAAAAGAATAATGCGCAAAATCTTCTGAAATTTTAGACCATTTATGCAGTACTTTCCAGGCGGGTTTTTCGCTAATCCATAGGTATTCATTGTCTGGTTCCTCAATTTTACTAATGGCAGCTCTGGTAACAATAATAACAAGCCGCATGGCGATGGCATTAAATAAATGCGCTAATTCTTCCTCTAATAAAGGAAAAGAGGTATGATAACCTTTTATAAAAGAGAGCGATGCTGCTAAAGGATCTTGATGCCTCATTGTACCATAAGCACAAAGAATGGCAAGATCATTTATGGTTTGTGTATGCATAGCATCTCCATAATCTATGGCCGCTTTTGCTTTGGGTTGCAATAGGTTATTGGTAACAATAATATTGTTGTCATTCGGATCATTATGTACAATGCTTTTTCTTAAACTAGTATAGGTGGGTTGATAGGCTTTAAATTTATCTTGAAACAGCATTAGTATTTCTTTTTTGGGAGCTTCAAATAAATGCAAATGCTTTGTTGTCCAAATAGATTGTGCAATATCCCATTCAAAATTATAATGCGCTTCAGGATGTTTAAAACCTTGCAATGCTTTTGTTAAAACACCACATTGCGCGCCAATACTATACCTTAAATCTTCTAATTGCGGGTTTACAGTACTCCAAACTTTACCAGAAACCCATGTGAGTAAACGTACACAACGTCTTTTTTTATAACGATCTCTTATTTCGGAAACTAAATACTTATTTTTATCTTTAACGGCTATTGGAGCAATGATTTTCTCATTACTATTTTCAATAAATTGCAATAATTCTTGCTGATATTCTAGGTGCTTTTTATTTTCATCAACTCTAGATATTTTAAGAATATACCCTTCTTCATTCTCTATTTTAATTCTAAAATTAAAATCAATATAACCAGGCAAAGGAGATGCTGTTCCTTGGATATGATAAAGATCAAAAAGAATTTTTTCTGCCTCGGGTATGGTAATTTTTTGTTGAGCGTAATTCATAAATTAAAAATAGGATAAAGTTGAATAAAAACCCTTTTTATTCTTTGTAAATTTGTTCTAAATATAGCAAGTTTATGAATGTAAAAGGGAACATTGTAGATATTCTTAACAAACGAATTTTTAAAGGCGAAGTGGTTGTAAGAAATGGAAAGATTTCTGCAATTAACGAAATACATCACGAGGTAGAAAACTATATTATACCAGGTTTTGTAGATGCTCATATTCATATAGAAAGCTCAATGTTAGTTCCTAGTGAATTTGCAAAAATTGCGGTAATTTATGGCACAGTAGCTACAGTTTCTGATCCGCATGAAATTGCCAATGTACTAGGAGTAAAAGGGGTTGATTTTATGATTGAAAACGGAAAAAAAGTACCCTTAAAATTTAATTTTGGAGCCCCTTCTTGTGTGCCTGCAACTTCTTTTGAAAGTGCTGGAGCAATTGTAAGTGCTGAAGATATAAAATTATTGATGGCAAATTCTGATATCAAGTATTTGGCAGAAATGATGAATTACCCTGGGGTGCTTTTTGATAATGATGAGGTGCTAAAAAAGATACAACATGCAAAAAACAACAATAAACCCATCGATGGGCATGCACCAGGTTTAAGAGGTGAAGAGATATCAAAATACATTGCTGCAGGAATTTCTACAGATCATGAGTGTTTTTCTTATGATGAAGCAGAGGAGAAGTTGCAAAAGGGGATGAAAGTAATTATTAGAGAAGGAAGCGCTGCTAAAAACTTTGAAGCTTTAATTGATTTACTACCTGAACATTTCGAAAATATGATGTTTTGTTCAGATGATAAACATCCAGATGATTTGCTATTGGGGCATATCAATCAATTATGTGAACGAGCAGTGACGAAAGGAATTGATGTTTTTAAAGTGTTGCAAGCAGCCTGTATAAATCCTATAAAACATTATAATTTAGATGTTGGTTTACTGCAAGAAGGTGATGCTGCAGATTTTATTTTGGTTGATAATTTAAAAGAATTCAATGTTTTAGAAACCTATATTAATGGTGAATTGGTAGCTAAAAATGGCAAAAGTTTTGTGAAATCTGTTCCTTTTGAAGTATTGAATAATTTTAACACAGATATAAAGAAAGTAACAGATTTTAGATTTGCATCGTCATCTAAAGAAATAAGAGTTATTGAGGCTTTAGATGGTGAGTTGGTAACCCATGAGATAATAGCAGATTCTTTAATAATTAACGGTAATTTAGTTTCAAATATAGATACGGATGTCTTAAAAATGACAGTTGTAAATAGATATAAAAACCAGATGCCGTCTATGGCCTTTATCAAAAACTTCGGATTAAAAGAAGGTGCAATTGCAAGCTCTGTAGGTCATGATTCTCACAATATTATTGCTGTGGGTGTGTCTGACGAAATGATTTGTAAAGCGGTAAATTTAATTATTAAAAATAGGGGTGGAGTTTGTGCGGTAACATTATTAGAAGAGAATATAGTTTCTTTACCAGTAGCCGGAATTATGTCTGATAAATCAGCTCAAGAAATTGGGAAGCAATACGCTGAATTAGATAAAATGGCCAAAAAAATGGGTAGTCAATTAAGAGCTCCATACATGAGTTTGTCTTTTATGGCACTTTTGGTAATCCCATCCTTAAAATTATCTGACAAAGGGTTGTTTAATGGAGAAAAATTCCAGTTTACATCACTAGAGATAAACTAGTTTCTAGTGATGCAAAATTGATTCTTGATTTAATGGGTGTTCCATTTACACCTCTTTATAAACTTCTTCAAAGGGAATTCGAAAGCGATCTCCGTAAACCCCTTCAGGTTTTCTGATTCCACATGATACAATCATATTTATTTCTGCGCCAAAAGGCAAACCTAATAATTTTTTAATTCTCAACGTATCTGAACCCTCCATTGGGCAAGTGTCATAGCCTTCTGCTGCCATAGAAATCATAAAGTTTTCTGCAGCTAAACCGCAAGTTTTATGAGCTACAATTCGCATGTCACTTTTTCTAACTTGTCTGTACATGGGTTTGAAAAAACCAATAACAGAAACCATTAGGTATTTTAAAAAGCCTAGCATACCCAAAAAATCACCGTAGGCAAAAGGAATGATTTTACTGTAATAATTTCGGGCTGTTTTTTCTCTTTTACTTTGTTTGTTTTTAGGATTATCGGCTCCAAAATTTTTGTCAATTAACTTTAAATTGGCACTCGCTCGTTGTTTCCATAAATCTTTTCGAGTTACAAAAATTACCAGTTGTTGTGCTGTTTTTGCTGCATTCTGATTAAAACAAAAAGGGGTGATTTTTGCAATGATATCTTTTGATGTAACATGGTAAAACTCCCACAATTGCATATTGCTGCTATTTGGAGCTAAAGTTGCTTGATGAATACATTTTTTTACAATGTCTTTTTGAATTGGTTTTTCTGCATCGTAAACCCTTACTGAACGCCTATAATGTATGGCTTCAGAGACCGTTTTTTCTTTATTCATAAAATAGTAACTAAGATTTTTTGATTTTTTTATTCATCACCCAAAACCAAATAGGAGGAAAGAAGGAGAGTAGCATCATTCCAGGATAACCGGTTGGCATCTGCGGACTTTCTGGTACTGACTTTAGTAATTGATAATGTTTGCTCCCATTAAAATGATGGTCTGAATGACGAGATAAATTGAATAATAATACTTGCCCAACTTGATGATTTGAATTCCAAGAATGATTTCTTTTTACGCGCTCATAACGTCCGTTTTCGTTTTGTTTTCTGAGTAATCCGTAGTGTTCAATATAATTTACGGTTTCCAACAAAAGAATTCCTGAAATAGCGGCTGCTATAAAACAGTATAAAACAAATTGACCAAAGAAAAAATAAATAAGACTTAATAGTGCAAGATTACAAATGGTGTAAATAATCATTCTATTTTGGTAGTGTAACCAGCTTCTGTTTTCTTGTTGCATTCTTCTATTTTCTAAGCGCCAGGCTTCTAAATAACTAGAGAAATGTGAACGAAGCCAAAAAGTGAATAATATTTCGTTTTTTCTAGCGGTTGCAGCATCTTTTGGAGTAGCCACATTGTAATGATGTCCTCCATTATGATAAGGTAAAAAATGCGTATTTAAAGAGGTCAATAACAATATTTCTCCAATAAATTCATCTAGTCTATTGTTTCTATGCCCTAATTCGTGTCCAACATTTATTCCAATGACACCACACATAATACCCATTCCAAAAATACGTCCAAAAATTTCTGAATTAGTTAAATTTGGTTCTTGAATAGAATAGAAAAAGAAAATTAAAAAGCCCACTTGAATAGGTAATGTAAGGTATAGTAGATATGTATATAGTTTATTTTCTTTCTCAATCTTTTCTTGTTCTTTTGAAAAATTATTTTCGTTTGGTTTAATAAAAAACTCCAACAAAGGCACTACTCCAAAAAAAACAATAGCAGGTATGTGTGTTAACCATCCTTTAGAAGTAAAAGAAATATAAACGATTATGGGTAATATTAAAATTGAAAAATATTTGAAAGCTTTCATTAAAGAAAATAATTTCCTCTAAAGATAATAATTAGTTACAAGCATTCCAAACAGCTTCATTTGGAGTGGGAGCAACAATAGAAATATTTTCTTTTGATACAGGATGAGTAAATTGAATTTTTCGGGCATGTAAATGAATGCTTCCATCTTTATTACTTCGGTTAAAACCGTATTTTAAATCGCCCTTTATAGGAAAACCAATATTAGATAATTGTGTTCTAATTTGATGATGTCTACCCGTTTCTAGATCAATTTCTAATAAACTGTAGTTGTCTAACTTTTGTAAAACATGATAATGTAAAATGGCTTTTTTTGAACCAGAAATTTCTTTATGAAAAGCAGAAGATTTATTGTTTTTAGGATTCTTTTTTAAATAATGAATTAAAGTGTCTTTTTCTTTCTTCGGGTTATTTTTTACAATAGCCCAATATGTTTTGTTTATATTTTTATCACGCAACATTTTATTTAAACGCTCCAATGCTTTTGACGTTCTTGCAAAAATAATTACTCCAGAAGTAGGCCTGTCTAGTCTGTGCACAACGCCTAAAAACACATTGCCAGTTTTGTTGTATTTTTCTTTGATATATTCTTTTACTACATCGCTCAAAGGTTTGTCTCCAGTTTTATCTCCTTGAGTTATGTCTCCAGAACGCTTATTAACAATCATTAAATGATTATCTTCAAAAAGTACTTGTAAGTTTTCCTTATTAGAGTGCATTTTTGATTATTTAAAATCTTTAGCAACATCTTCATTTATACCATCTACAAAATCTAAAAATTCTTTACGTCCTAACCCTGTAGATGATGATGTTAGAAAAGTCATTGGTAAAGATTCCCAATGTTGTAATAATTTCTTTTTGTAAGAAGTAATTTGTTTATTCAGTTTTGAGCTTCCTAATTTATCAGCTTTTGTAAAAACAATACAAAATGGAATCTGTTGTTCTCCTAAAAAGCGCATAAAATCCAAATCAATTTTTTGCGGGTCATGTCTAGAATCAATAAGCACAAAAGTGCAAACTAGCTGCTCTCTTTCTTTAAAGTAGTTTTCTATAAAATATTGAAAAATAACACGTTTCTTCTTAGAAACCTTTGCATAGCCATAACCAGGTAAATCTACTAAAAACCAATTTTCATTTATTTTAAAATGGTTAATCAATTGGGTTTTACCAGGTTTCCCAGAAATTTTTGCCAAATCTTTACGCTCCATTAACATATTAATTAACGAAGATTTTCCAACATTAGAACGTCCAATAAAAGCATATTCAGGAATGCGGTCTTTTGGAGCGTTAATAACATTGCTGTTACTCATTACAAATTCAGCAGACTTAATTTTCACATAAAAGGAATTTAAATATTTTTAGAATTAAACCAATCAATCAGAATCTTGTTAAATTCTTCTGACTTTTCCATCATTGGAGCATGACCGCATTCGTCAAGCCAAAATAAATCGGAGTTTGGTAATAATTTATGGAAGTCTTCCCCCACTTCAGGAGGTGTAACTTCATCTTGTTTTCCCCAAATTAAACAGGTAGGTTGTTTCATTAGAGGTAAATCATTGGCCATATTGTGTCTAATAGCACTTTTGGCAATAGATAAGGTTTTTAAAACCTTTACTCTGTCATTTACAGTAGCATACACACTGTCAACCAATTCTTTTGTTGCTACAGCAGGGTCGTAAAAAACATCTTTTACTTTTTGTTCTATATATTCATAACTTCCTCTTTTAGGGAAGCTACCTCCCATGGCATTTTCGTATAAACCAGAGCTACCTGTAAGTACTAGTGATTTTACTTTTTCAGGATAGTGTTTCGTAAAATACAAAGCAATATGTCCTCCTAAAGAGTTTCCTAAAAGAATAGCTTGATTTATATTCTTATGTTCTAAAAAATCTCGCAGATAAGCAGCTAAATTTTTAACATTAGTTTTAATGAGTGGAAGTGTGTAAAGAGGTAATTCAGGTATTAAAACTTTATAACCATTTTTTGACAGATGGTTAAAAGTTGGCTTGAAATTACTTAAAGCTCCCATTAATCCATGTAAAATAATGATTTCAGGTCCTTCTCCGGCTTCTGCATATGTAAACTTACCTTCAGTTTTTAACTTGTCAGTCATTGATTTTTGTTTGAATTCACTATCCGCAAATGTAGTTCTTTTTTATAACATAGAAACTGCTTTAGTTATCAGTCATTTACACTTATTAACATCTCTTTTCCTTGTGAATAAAGGGTATGCTCTGTTTTTATTAACAAAGTGGTAAAAAGTGGTAAAAAGTGGTATTTTTTCTATATTTTTGAAGTACAAATGTAAGTTTTAGTGATAAACCTAATTGGAGAATATAATTGTAAAGCGGATGCGAAAGGAAGGGTGATGTTGCCATCAGCTTTCAAAAAGCAACTTGCTTCAGTTTTGCAAGAAGGTTTTGTGCTAAAACAATCTATTTTTGAGTCATGTCTGGAGTTATATCCCATGAAAGAGTGGAGTTCAACAATGGCTCAGGTAAGTAAAAAGAATAGGTTTAATAAAAAAACAAACGATTTCATTCGGATATTTTCTGCAGGTTTAAAGTCAGTTGAATTAGATACAACAGGGCGATTTTTAATTCCGAAAAATTTATGTGCTTATGCAGGTATTAAAAAAGAGATAGTAATGTCTTCATCTGCTGGTATTATTGAGATTTGGGATAAAGATAGGTATCAGGATATTATAGCAAGTGGAGCGCAAGGTTTTGCGGAATTAGCAGAAGAGGTTATGGGAGATTTTAAAGGGGAAGAAGATGAGTGAGTATCATAACCCAGTTTTATTGAACGAAAGTATAGATGCGTTAGCTGTCAAACAAAATGGTGTTTATGTGGATGTAACTTTTGGTGGTGGGGGTCATTCCAGAGAAATTTTAGATAGGCTTGGAGAAAATGGAAGATTATTTGGTTTTGATCAAGACCCCGATGCTTTAAATAATCTGATTGATGATAGGCGTTTTGTATTAATTCCAGAAAATTTTAGATATATCTCAAGATTTTTAAGGTTTCATGGAATCCGAAAGGTTGACGGTATTTTAGCTGATCTAGGTGTTTCATCTCATCAATTTGACGAAGCAGAGAGAGGTTTTTCTATTCGTTTTGAAGGAGATTTAGATATGCGTATGAATCAGAAATCTAAGAAATCTGCCAAAGAAATAGTGAATAATTATTCAGAAGAAAAGTTGGCAGAAATTTTGTTTTTATATGGTGAACTTAGAAATTCTCGAAAGTTAGCAAGAACAATTGTGCATGAAAGAGGAAATCAAAAAATTGAAACTAGTTTTCAGTTAAAGGAGGTTTTAAAAGCTTTTTTACCTAAAGCAAAAGAACATAAGATTTTGGCTCAAATTTTTCAGGCAATTCGAATTGAGGTAAATGAAGAGTTGGATGTTTTGAAAGAGTTTTTGGAGCAAATTCCTAGGCTGTTAAAAGAGGATGGTAGGCTTAGCGTGATTTCTTATCATTCTTTAGAAGATAGGTTAGTGAAACGATTTATTAGAACGGGGTTGTTTAAAGGTGAACCTGAAAAGGATGTTTTTGGAAATTCTAATGAACCATTGAAAAAAGTTGGGAAATTAATTGTTCCTTCTCAAGAGGAAATAAAAATAAACAACAGAGCTAGAAGTGCAAAATTAAGAATAGCAACTTTAAAAAATCAAAATGTCTAAAGTTAGAAAAGGTGTTTATGGTTTTTTGAGAGGAAGTTTTCTTACAGATGAGTCAGCTTTTAAAAATTGGAGAATAATCATTTTTGTGATGTTTTTAATGTTGATTATTATATATAGTTCTCATAGCGCAGAAAGAAAAGTTTTTGAAATCTCTGAACTAAACAAAAAGAAAAGAGAGTTAAGAGCCGAATATGTAGATACAGGAACCATTTTAATGCGATTGAAAATGGAATCAAGTATTAGGGATAAAGCAAAAGAAAGAGGTTTAAAACCATCAGAAGTGCCTCCTAAAAAAATTAAAGTAACAATTAAAGATTAATATATTGGCAACTCACAAAAAAAGCATACTTACTAAATTTTACATAGTAGCTTCTTTTATTGCGCTTCTTTTATTCACAATTATTTTTCGTCTTGTAAATATTCAGTTTGTACATGGAGAAAAATATAAGAAATTAGCCTCGGAGCTTACCGTAAAAGAGTTTAAAATAAAAGCTAATAAAGGTAATGTTTATGCTGCGGATGGTAATTTATTGGCGACTTCAATGTCTAAATATACCATTAGAATGGATGTTATGGCTGCTGTTAAAAATAAAATATTTGAGAAAAATATTGCGGCTTTGTCAAAAGAATTATCCAAAATGTTGGGAAAATCTGTAAGCTATTATCAAAATAAATTAAGAACTGCAAAAAGACGTAAAAATCGTTATTTACTTATTGCTAAAAATATAGGGTATAATGATTATTTAAAAATGAAAACCTTCCCTATTTTTAATAAAGGAGTATATGGCGGTGGTTTTATAGCGGAACACAAAACAGTTCGTACTCATCCAATTGGTAAAATTGCCGAAAGAACTATTGGTTACGATGATTATAGAGGAGAGGCTGGTATAGAAGGTGCTTTTGCTGATTTTATGCAAGGAGAAGATGGTTTGCGTTGGAAGCAGAAAATCGCCAAAAATCAGTGGAAACCAATTTCTGACGTTAATGAGAAAGAGCCTTTAGATGGTCATGATATTATTACAACTATAGATGTAAATATCCAAGATATTACACATCACGCATTATTACGTCAGTTAGAATATTTTGAGGCAGATCACGGTTGTGCTGTTGTTATGGAAACCAAAACAGGTGAAATTAAGGCAATTTCTAATTTAGGAAGAACATCAAAAGGGAAGTATTACGAAAAGAGAAATTATGCGGTTTGGGAAAGTCATGAGCCTGGTTCTACCTTTAAATTAGTAAGTTTAATGGCAGCTCTAGATGATAAGGTTATAGATACTGCAACAGTTGTAGATACTGAAAAAGGTAGAATTTATATAAACAATAGAAAAGTAGAAGATTCAAAAAAAGGAGGTTATGGTAAAATTTCTGCAGCCAGAGCTTTTGAAGTTTCGTCAAATGTGGGTGTGGTTAAGTTGATCAAAAAACATTATGATCATCAACCAGAAAAGTTTATCGATAAAGTAGCGAAATACGGATTTACAAAACCTGTAGGTTTCCAAATTAAAGGAGAGGGAAAACCATATATTCCCGAACCAAAGGATAAAGCTTGGAATAAAATTTCTTTAGAGTGGATGTCATGGGGTTATGGTATTTCAGTAACGCCAATGCAAACTTTAATGTTCTATAATGCTGTAGCAAATAACGGAATTATGGTAAAACCCCGCTTTGTAAAAGAACTAAGAAGAGATGGTAAAGCAGAAAAAATATTCAAAACAGAGGTTGTAAATTCCAAAATCGCATCAAAAGAAACTTTAAGTAAAGTTCGTAAAGTGATGGAAAATGTTGTTGTTAAGGGAACAGCAGATAATATTTACTCACCAAATTTTTCCATGGCAGGCAAAACGGGTACTGCTAAAAAATACATTCCAAGAACTAAAAATACAAAAGGTGAGTGGGAAGGCGGTTATTATTCTACAGAGCGATATGTGGCTTCTTTTGCAGGTTTTTTTCCTGCTGATGAACCAAAATATTCTTGTATCGTTGTTGTGCACGATCCAGATAAAAAGAAAGGGTATTATGGGGCAACTGTAGCTGCACCAATTTTTAAAGAAATTGCACAAAAAATTTATACAACTACTCCTATTAATAATCAATCGGTAGAGGATAAAGTGAAGTTTGCTGCGATTGAAAATCAGTATCAAAATTATGCGGAAATTATTAATAAAGAATACACCAAAGTACCTAATGTAAAAGGCATGAGTGCTATGGATGCTGTAGCTATGTTAGAGAATATAGGATTAAAAGTAAAGTTCTCAGGAGTTGGTAAAGTGCGGACTCAGTCAATTAAAAAAGGAGAAAAGTTAGTTAAGGGAAGTACTATTGTTTTAAAATTATCATAAACTGAAAAATTTAAAAGACATATTATACAAAGTTGGCATCAAACAAGTTTTTGGTAATGTGGATATTCATGTCAACAGCATTGTTTTTGATTCTAGAAAAGTTCAAGAAAATGATGTTTTTGTTGCTCAAAAAGGTGTTCAGGTTGATGGTCATTTATACATCAATAAAGCCATCTTATTAGGAGCAATTGTAATAATTTGCGAGAACTTACCTGAAAATAAAAAGAGTGGAGTAACCTATATAAAAGTTGATGATGCAAATGTGGCTTTGGCAATTATGGCAGCTAATTTTTATGATAATCCTTCTACTAAATTCCCAGTAATTGGTGTAACAGGCACAAACGGAAAGACTACAATTGCATCATTATTGTATCAATTATTTATGCAAGCTGGCTATAAGGTAGGTTTGCTTTCAACAGTAAAAATTTTAATAAATAAAACTGAATATAAAGCAACACATACTACACCAGATTCAATAACTATAAATAAGTATTTAAATTTGATGCTAGCACAAGGGGTAGAATATTGTTTTATGGAAGTGAGCTCTCATGGAATTCATCAAAAAAGAACGGAAGGATTAACCTTTACAGGCGGAATTTTTACAAATCTTTCTCACGATCATTTGGATTATCATGAAACTTTTGCAACCTATAGAAATGTAAAAAAAGCATTTTTTGATGGTTTACCAAAATCTGCATTTGCACTCACAAACATTGATGATAAAAATGGCAACTACATGTTGCAGAATACCAAAGCAAAAAAATATACTTACGCCTTAAAAACTTTTGCTGATTATAAAATTCGAATTTTAGAAAAGCAACTTTCTGGAACATTATTTAATATTGGTGGAACTGAAGTCTGGACCAAATTAATAGGTGTTTTTAATATCTATAATCTAACAGCAATTATTGCAACAGCTGAATTATTAGGTTTAGAAAAATTGGAAATTTTAACAATTGTTAGTCAGTTAGAGAGTGTTAGTGGTCGTTTTCAACATATAATTTCAGATGAAGGAGTAACTGCAATTGTAGATTACGCGCATACACCAGATGCATTAAAAAATGTTTTAGAAACGATTAATGATATTAGAACAAATAACGAAAATGTAATTACAGTTGTAGGTTGTGGCGGTGACAGAGATAAAACCAAAAGACCTAAAATGGCACATATTGCAGCTCAATTAAGCAATCAAGCCATTTTTACTTCAGATAATCCAAGAACAGAAAATCCACAGACAATTTTAGATGAAATGGAAAATGGCGTTTCATCTCAAAATTACAGAAAAACATTAACAATTTTAGATAGAAAGCAAGCAATTAAAACGGCTTGTAAACTTTCAAAAACTGGAGATATTATTTTAATTGCTGGGAAAGGACATGAAAATTACCAAGAAATTAACGGTGTTCGTACTCATTTTAATGACTTAGAAGAGGTGTCTTATTGTTTTAATCAATTAAAAAAGAAGTAGCATGTTGTATTATATATTTGAATATTTAGAAAGTCAATTTAGTTTCCCTGGAGCAAGTGTCTTCCAATTTATCTCTTTTAGAGCTGCAGCTGCATTTATTTTATCATTATTGATTTCGGCAATTTATGGGAAAAGAATTATCAACTTTTTAAGAACACAGCAAGTTGGTGAGACAGTTCGTGATTTAGGTTTAGAAGGACAAAAGCAAAAATCAGGAACTCCAACAATGGGGGGAGTTATTATCATTTTTGCAACATTAATCCCAGTGTTGTTACTAACAAAGTTAGATAATATTTATATCATTATTCTTATAATTACTACAGTTTGGATGGGGTTGATTGGTTTTTTGGATGATTATATAAAAGTATTCAAAAAGGACAAAGATGGTTTAAAAGGCAAATTCAAAATTTTAGGGCAAGTTGGTTTGGGAATTATTGTTGGTGCCATGCTCTATTTCAATGAAGGTGTAACAATTAAAGAGCAATTACCTATAGATCAACAAGTAATGCAAGAAAATGGTAGAAAACAAGTTTTTGGAGAAGCGCATAAATCAACAAAAACTACAGTTCCTTTTTTTAAAAATAATGAATTGGATTATTCCCAACCTTTATCTTATTTGGGAGAAGGTTACGAAAAATACGGATGGATTATTTTCATATTTATTACTGTGTTTATAGTTACAGGAATTTCTAATGGCGCAAATTTAACTGACGGAATTGATGGTTTAGCAGCGGGCTCATCAGCAATAATAGTAATTACTTTAGCGGCATTTGCTTGGGTTTCTGGTAATATTGTATTCGCAGAATATCTAGATGTGATGTATATACCAGATTCTGGAGAAATGACAGTTTTTATACTTGCATTTGCAGGAGCATTAATTGGTTTTTTATGGTATAATACTTTTCCGGCTCAAGTTTTTATGGGAGATACAGGAAGTTTAACTATAGGAGGTATTATAGCGGTAATTGCAATTTCAATCAGAAAAGAATTGCTTTTGCCAATTTTAGCCGGAATTTTTGTTGTAGAAAATCTATCTGTAATTATGCAAGTTTCTTGGTTTAAATACACTAAGAAAAAATTTGGAGAAGGAAAAAGGATGTTTAAAATGGCGCCCTTGCACCACCATTTTCAAAAGTTGAATTACCATGAAAGTAAGATTGTAGTCCGTTTTTGGATTGTCGGAATCTTATTAGCAGTATTTACAATTGTAACCTTAAAATTAAGATAGAAATGCAGAGGTTAGTTGTTCTTGGTGGCGGAGAAAGTGGAGTGGGTACAGCTATCTTAGGAAAGCAAAAAGGATATGAAGTTTTTGTTTCAGACAAAGGTCAAATATCAAATAAATATAAAGAAGTTCTTTTAAATAATAATATCGATTTTGAGGAAAATCAGCATACAGAAAGTGAAATTTTAAATGCTGATGTGGTGATGAAAAGCCCGGGAATTCCTGATAAAGTTGCTTTGGTTAAGAAATTAATTCAAAAGGCTATTCCAGTTATTTCTGAGATGGAATTTGCAGTACCGTTTACCAATGCTAATATCATTGGAATCACGGGGTCAAATGGAAAAACAACAACAACATTGTTAACGCATTATATTTTAAAAAATGCAGGAATTAATGTTGGAGTTGCAGGGAATATTGGGGATAGTTTTGCAAAGCAAGTAGCTGAAAATGATTTTAAAAACTATGTACTAGAAATTAGTAGTTTTCAGTTAGATGGTGTTCAAGATTTTAATCCGCACATTGCCATGATAACCAATATTTCTCCAGACCATTTAGATAGATATGATTACAAATTTGAGAATTATATTGAATCGAAATTTAAGATTACAAAAAATCAAAGAGCAACTGATTATTTAATTTATGACGCGGATGACGAATTCATTAATAACTGGTTAATTAAAAATAAAACCAAAGCAAAGTTAGTTCCATTTTCAATCAAAAAGCAATTAGAATATGGAGCTTGTATTAAAGGACAAAATATATCAATCAATATAAACAAAGAAGAAATTAATATGCCAATATCAACTTTATCACTTAAAGGAAAGCACAATACAAAAAATGCAATGGCAGCCACAATGGCTGCGCAATTATTAAAGGTAAGAAAAGATTCTATAAAAGAAAGTTTAGCAACCTTTGAAGGTGCAGAGCATCGTTTAGAAGCTGTAGCTAAAATTAAAGATGTAGAGTACATAAACGACTCTAAGGCAACAAATGTAAATGCAACATTTTATGCGTTAGAATGCATGGATAAGCAAACAATTTGGATTGTTGGAGGGGTAGATAAAGGTAACGATTACACAGATTTACTGCCTTTAGTAAGGGAAAAAGTGAAAGCTATTGTATGTTTAGGTTTAGATAATGAAAAGGTTAAAAGCACATTTGGTAACGTTATAGATATGATTGTTGAAACTGCTGGAGCAGAGGAGGCTGTTAAAGTTTCGCAAAAACTGGCAGAAAGAGGAAATGTAGTATTGCTATCTCCTGCATGTGCAAGTTTCGATTTGTTTGATAGTTATGAAGACAGAGGGCGTAAATTTAAAAATGCAGTAAAAAGTTTATAATTAAGTGTAATTTAAATTAATGAAAACCATTTTTAAACATATTAAAGGAGATAAAACCATTTGGGCAATTGTTGCTGTTTTGGCTATATTTTCTTTTATGCCTGTATATAGTGCAAGCACAAATTTAGTGTATGGTTTAGGTTTTGGTTCAACTTTTGGTCATTTAGTAAAGCATTTTGTTTTATTAACGATGGGTTTCGTAATTATTTATGGAGTGCATAAAATCCCTTATCGCTACTTTTCTGGAGGTTCTGTTTTAATGCTTCCAATAGTTATTGTTTTATTGATTTTTACTTTAATGCAAGGTACAACTATTGGAGGGGCAAATGCAAGCAGATGGATAAGGATTGCGGGCGTGGGTTTTCAAACATCAACATTGGCAGGTTTAGTTTTAATGGTTTATGTTGCAAGGTATTTGGCTAGAAATAAAGACAAAAAAATTACATTTAAAGAAAGTGCTTGGCAATTGTGGTTGCCTGTTTTGGTGATTTTAATTTTAATTTTACCTGCAAATTTCTCAACAACAGCCATTATTTTTATGATGATTCTAATGGTTACTTTTATTGGCGGTTATCCATTAAAATATCTTGGTTTTATTTTAGGATCTGGTATTGTAGTTTTGTCTATTTTTATTTTAATTACAAAAGCATTTCCAGAAACAATGCCAAACAGAGTTCAAACTTGGGAAAATAGAATTACAAGTTTTTTTTCTTCGAATGATCTAGAGAATAAAAATACAGACAAATCAAAAAGAACAGAAAATTATCAAGTAGAAAAAGCAAAAATAGCCATTGCTACTGGTGGTGTTTTTGGAGTTGGACCTGGTAAAAGTATTCAAAAGAACTTTTTATATGCTTCAGAATCGGATTTTATTTTTGCTATTGTAGTAGAAGAATATGGTTTATTTGGGGGCTCACTAATCATTTTATTATATTTTATTTTATTATTTAGAATTTTTGTGGTCATACGCAAAACCACTACAATTTTTGGAACATTATTGGTTGTTGGTGTAGGTTGTCCAATCATATTTCAAGCAGCTATAAATATGGCAGTTGCTACCAATTTATTTCCAGTTACCGGACAAACTTTACCATTAGTTAGTAGTGGAGGGACATCTATTTGGATGACGTGTTTTGCATTGGGAATGATTTTAAGTGTAAGTGCATCAAAAGAAGAAACAGAAGAAGATATTTTAGACGATAATCCTTTAGATATTTTGCATGAAACAATATAACATACTCATATCAGGAGGAGGTACAGGAGGTCATATTTACCCTGCAATTGCCATTGCAAATGAAATAAAAATGCGTTATCCAGATGCAAATTTTTTGTTTGTAGGAGCAAAAGATAAAATGGAGATGGAAAAAGTTCCGCAAGCAGGATACCATATAAAAGGGCTTTGGATTGCTGGTATTCAGAGAAAATTTTCTTTAGAGAATTTATTGTTTCCATTTAAATTCATGAATAGTTTATGGAAGGCAAGAAATATTATAAAAAAGTTTAAACCAGATATAGCCATTGGTACGGGCGGTTTTGCGAGTGGTCCAACTTTAGTTATGGCAAATAGAAGACATGTGCCAACATTAATTCAAGAACAAAATTCTTTTCCAGGAATTACAAATAAATTACTAGGTAAAAGAGCTGCCAAGATTTGTGTTGCTTATGATAATTTAGAAAGATTTTTCCCTGCTGATAAAATTGTGAAAACAGGAAATCCAGTTCGTCAAGATTTGTTAACAATTTATAATAAAGGTGATGAAGGGAAATCATTTTTCAAATTAGATATTACAAAGAAAACAGTTTTAATTCTAGGAGGAAGTTTAGGAGCAAGAAAAATAAATCAACTCATCGAATCAAATATTGAGTTTTTTAAAAAGCAACAAGTACAGGTAATTTGGCAATGTGGTAAATTTTATTACGATGAATATAAAAAATACAATGCTGTAGATATTATACAAGTGCACGAGTTCATAAACAAAATGGATTTAGCATACGCAGCTTCAGATTTTATCATTTCTAGATCAGGAGCAAGTTCCGTGTCTGAATTATGTATTGTAGGTAAACCAGTAATTTTTATCCCCTCACCAAATGTGGCAGAAGACCATCAAACTAAAAATGCAAAATCTATTGCAGATAAGCATGGAGCAATATTACTGTCAGAAAAAGATTTAGATACTTTTCCCGTTGTTTTCGAAACGCTATTAAAAGATCAAGGAAAACAAGAGCATTTATCTGAAAATATACACGAATTGGCATTGCCAAGTGCAACAACAAATATTGTAAACGAAGTAGAAAAGTTATTAAATAAGTGAATTTAAAAGAGATACATAACTATTATTTTGTCGGTATTGGAGGCATAGGAATGAGTGCAATTGCTCGTTATTTTGCGGCTAATGGAAAAAATGTAGCAGGTTATGATAAAACACCTACAGCAATCACTTCAAAATTGGCCGAGTTAGGAGTTATTATTAATTTCAAAGATGTTTTAAAAGAGGTTCCAATATCTTTTTTGGATAGGGGTAAAACTTTGGTAATTTATACTCCAGCAATTCCTGAAAATCATAATCAACTGAGTTATTTCCTAGATAATGATTTTAAAGTTTTGAAACGATCTGAGATTTTAGGAAAAATTACAGAATCTACATTTTGCCTAGCAGTTGCAGGTACACATGGCAAAACGACTACTTCATCAATTTTAGGTCATGTTATGGCTTCTGAAAAAGCAACATCTTTTTTAGGAGGAATTGCAGAGAATTACAATTCAAATTTAATTTTAGGAGAAGATAAAGTTTCTGTGGTTGAGGCTGATGAGTTTGATAGATCTTTTCTAAATTTAAGTCCAAATATAGCCTGTATAACTTCTATGGATGCAGATCATTTAGACATTTATGGAGAACCAGAAGCGTTAGAAGAATCATTTTTTGCATTTTCTCAAAAAGTATCAGATACTTTGGTTGTAGCTAAAGGTTTATCATTAGAAGGGCTTACGTATGCTGTAAATGAAGATGCAGATTACAGGGCTTTCAATTTAAAAATTGAAAGCGGAAAATATACTTTTGATGTGCAAACCCCAACAGGAGCTATTAAAGATATTCATTTTCATTTACCAGGAAAGCACAATGTGATGAATGCTTTAGCAGCATTAGCATTAGCAGACGTTTATGGAGTGAGTTTAGAAAAGATAAAAGAAAGTTTATCAACATTTATAGGTGTAAAACGAAGATTTTCCTATAAAATAAAGAATGAAAATTTTGTTTTGATAGATGATTATGCGCATCATCCAACAGAAATTAATGCAGTAGAAAATTCTATAAGAGAAATGTATCCAGATGAAAAAGTATTGGTAGTTTTTCAGCCCCATTTATTTTCTAGAACAAGAGATTTTATAGATGATTTTGCCACATCTTTATCAAAGTTTGATGAAGTTTTATTGTTGGATATTTATCCTGCTAGAGAAAAACCAATCTCAGGGGTCACTTCTGAATGGTTGTTAAGTAAAATTCACAACAATCAGAAAAAAATGACAAAAAAAAATAAATTAGTAAAAGATATTAAAAATTCATCTGCTAAAATAGTTGTAATGTTAGGGGCAGGAGATATTGGTGTTTTGGTAAATACAGTTAAAAATCAGCTTTTAAAACCGCAAGAATATGAAGTTTAAAAATTTAATAAAATATCTTGTATTCCTAATATTAATGGTATGTTTGGGCTTTTTATACAGTTTTTCATCTTTAAGAAATGAACAAAAAAAAGTCTCAAATATTATCGTACAATTTGAAGATGGAGAGAATAATTTTTTAACACATTTAATGGTTAATAAATTGTTAATACAAAGTGGAGATAGTATTCAAAATCAAGCAAAATCTGTAATAAATTTATACAAGTTAGAAAATAATGTCACTCAAAACCCTTATGTAGAAAAAGCATCTGTTTTTTTAACCATAGAAGGCATGTTAAAGGCTATCATAAAACAACGTGGTCCAGTAGCAAGAATTATTAACGAGTATGAGTCTTATTATGTTGATAAACAAGGTGTAAAGATTCCTTTATCTGATAATTTTTCTTCGAGAGTTTTGTTGGTTTCTGGTATTTTTAATGATAAAAATTTGGAAGAAATATTGCCTTTAATTCATACTATTTTGAGTGATAATTTTTTGCAAAAAGAAGTGGTGGGAATTAGTAGATCTTCCGCAGGTGAATATCAATTTGCTGTAAGAAGTGGAGATTATAAAATCAATTTTGGTAAATTAACTGAAGTTGATGTAAAAATAAAAAAGTTGAAGGCGTTTTATAATAAGACATTTGAAGATAAGACTATTCAAAATTATAAAACTATAAATGTAAAATATCACAACCAAGTTGTGTGCACTAAATAAACTGAAATGGAAGATAATAAAATAGCTGTTGGTTTAGATATTGGTACAACCAAAATTGTTGCCATGATTGGTCGTAAAAACGAATATGGTAAAATTGAAGTTATTGGTATTGGTAAAGCCAAAAGTTTAGGTGTTAAACGAGGAGTTGTAAGTAATATAACACAGACGATACAATCTATCCAACAAGCTGCCGATGAAGCAGAAAGTGTATCTGGAGTTAAGATAGAAGATGTTGTTGTGGGTATTGCAGGTCAACATATACGTAGTTTACACCATAGTGATTACATCACTAGAAATAATGCAGATGAAGTAATTGAAGGTATTGATATTGATGATTTAGTGAATCAAGTTCACAAACTGGTAATGTTACCGGGAGAAGAAATTATTCATGTATTACCACAAGAATTTAAGGTTGATTCTCAGGCAGATATAAAAGAACCAATAGGGATGTATGGAGGACGTTTAGAAGCTAATTTTCATGTTGTTGTTGGTCAGGTTTCATCCATTAGAAATATTGGACGCTGTGTAAAGAGTGCAGGTTTGGATTTAAGTGAAATAACTTTAGAACCACTTGCATCGGCATCAGCAGTTTTAAGTCAAGAAGAAAAAGAAGCAGGAGTTGCTTTGATTGATATAGGTGGAGGAACAACGGATTTAGCTATTTTTAAAGATGGAATAATTAGACATACCGCTGTAATTCCTTTTGGAGGAAATGTAATTACAGATGACATAAAAGAAGGTTGTTCAATCATTGAAAAACAGGCAGAATTGCTAAAAATTAAATTTGGTTCTGCTTGGCCAGGAGAAAATAAGGAAACTGAGATTGTTTCTATTCCAGGTTTAAGAGGAAGAGAACCCAAAGAAATCACTTTAAAAAATCTATCGAAAATTATTCATGCGAGAGTGCAAGAAATTATTGAGCATGTATTTCTAGAGATAAAAAATTATGGACATGAAACTGCAAAAGGAAAATTGATTGCAGGCATAGTATTAACCGGTGGTGGTTCTCAATTAAAGCATTTACGTCAATTGGTAGAATATATTACGGGTATGGATGCTAGAATTGGATTCCCTAATGAACATTTGGCAGGAGATTCTGACGAAGCTTTATCAAGTCCGTCATACGCCACTGCAGTAGGGCTGTTAATGGAAGGATTAGCTAAAGAAATAAAAATTGAAGAAACAGAGGAGGTTGAAGAAGAATTTATTATTGAGTCAGACAATAAAGAAGAAGCAATAGAATTAGAACCAAAGGTTGAAATTAAGCCTAAACAAAAAAAGAAATCTTTCTTTGAGAAATTTACAGAAGGGTTAAAAGATTTTTTAGATAATGCTGAGTAAATCAGTAAATATAATTTAGTAAAGAACAAACATCAATTAAAACCAAAAAGAAAAACGTTATTATGAGCTCAGAATTTGATAACATTTTATTTGATATGCCAAAAACACAATCTAACACTATAAAAGTTATTGGTGTTGGTGGTGGAGGTAGCAACGCTGTAAACCACATGTTTAAGCAACACATTAACGGAGTAGATTTTGTAATCTGTAATACAGATGCACAAGCTCTAGAAAATAGTCCAATCCCTAATAAAATTCAGTTAGGAGCAAACTTAACTTCTGGTTTAGGAGCTGGTGCAAATCCAGAAATTGGAGCACAGGCAGCTAAAGAAAGCATGCAAGAAGTACAGCAAATGTTAAATACCCAAACAAAAATGGTGTTTATTACTGCTGGTATGGGAGGTGGAACTGGAACAGGGGCAGCACCAATTATAGCTAAGATTGCTAAAGATATGGATATCTTAACTGTTGGTATTGTTACAATGCCTTTTGCTTTTGAAGGTAAAAGACGCACAAAACAAGCTCAGTTAGGAATTGATCAACTGCGTCAAAATGTAGACTCTCTAATTGTAATTAACAATAATAAATTAAGAGAAGTTTATGGTAATCTTGGTTTTAAAGCTGGTTTTTCTAAAGCTGATGAAGTTTTATCTACGGCATCTAAAGGGATTGCAGAGGTAATTACACATCATTATAAACAAAATATTGATCTACATGATGCGAAAACGGTACTTTCTAACAGTGGAACTGCAATTATGGGTTCTGCAAAAGAAGAAGGTACAGATAGAGCTAAAACTGCAATAATAAAAGCTTTAGATTCTCCTTTATTGAATGATAATAAAATTACAGGAGCTAAAAATGTATTGTTGTTAATAGTTTCTGGTACAAATGAAGTTACTTTAGATGAAATAGGAGAAATTAATGATTACATTCAAGATGAGGCGGGGTATGATGCAAACATTATTATGGGTGTAGGTGAAGATGAGGAACTAGGCGAGGCTATTGCTGTAACCATTGTAGCTACAGGTTTTGCTGTTGATCAACAAAGCACAATCACAAATACAGAAGTTAAAAAAGTAGTTCATACGTTAGAAGATAACCAAAAGGCTACTTATAATTTTGGAGAGAAAACGGTTTCCAAACAACCAACTTTGGATATGCCAATAGCTCACAAAGCTGCAGAGAAAATTGTACATACTTTAGATGACACATCTGAGCCAACTAAACCTCAAATGGATTTGGTGAAAACCAATGCTATTATTGCAGGGATGCCAGTTATTTGTGAAGAAGTTGCTGGTCTTGACGAAGTTTCTGAAGATGATTTTATCATAACAAATATCATTGAAGAAGAGCAAAATACCCAAGAAATATCAAAAGAAATACAACCTGATTTATTATTTGATTTACCTCTAGCAGAGCCAAAAGTAAATATTGAAGAACAAATTAGATTCGACTTAATTGATACTAAGCGAGACCTAAAAGCCAAAGAAATAGAGGTTTTTGAAGCTAAAGAAGTACTTGCAAAAAAAGAAACGCGTTATGTTTTAGAAGATTTTGAGGCGCAACCTACAATTGGTAAAAGTTCAAATATCAATAAAAATAAAATTGTAGAGGAAGAAGTTACTTTTGAATTAAAAACCACTAAATCTCAGTCAGAAATTAATGAAATAGATACCTTAAGTGAAGAGGTATCACCTTTAGATTTAACGATAAGTGAATTACAGAAAAGGGCTGCTGACCGCCGAAAAAATATGAAGAAGTTCAATTACAGTTTTAATGAAAACATGAACAAAAATAATATTGACGAAATTGAACGCCAACCGGCTTATAAAAGACAGGGTATTAATCTAGATAAAAATGCAACAATAAGTAGTACAAAAACAGCTTTAAATAAAGATAATAATGAGATTAACTTCTCGTCGGGTAATTCTTTTTTACATGATAACGTAGATTAATTTTATAATCTTTAGAAGCATAAAATCACATCCGTAAAAGATGTGATTTTTTGTTTTATAGTTTTAAAAATACCTTTAGACTGACTCATTTAACCATTAGTCGATACTTTTACGTAATATGACTACCAATCACCAAAAAATATAAGTTTCTAAAATATATTTACTTGAAAATTAGAATTTATGAAATTTATACTACACAATCTGCAAAAAATAAAACTGTCAACATTAATTATACTAGTAGGATTTTTTGGGTATGCATAAATCATATTTAATTACCGTTGTGTTCATATTTACTTAAAGTGAAAATTTTTATCAACTTTTTATTTTTACTAAATATCGGTCTGATTTAATTTAATCCGATAAAAAATAATAGACTTTAAGAGGTGTTATTTTATGCGATTTATTTAATCCTTTATTCCTAAACATATAAAAAAGTTGATTATAATTCAAAAAACAATTATTTTTTTATCCTTGTCGTAAACCGTCATTCCTAAAGAAATGATTTTTTTAAGTGATTGATTTTGTTTAAAATGTAACAAAATATATTAATTCTCGTCTAATATATGTAATCAATTAATTTTAATCACAATATGGAATCAACATTTGCCAACACATTAGAAAGAGGGATTTTAACATCAACCTACAAACAAGAAATAAGAGAAAACATTTCGCAATCTAAACGTACATCAGTATCTGGAATGAAATCTATGATTTTTCTTCATCAAAATAAAATGCAAAGTCAAGCAAGTACAATTTTAAGAGTTTCTTTTTTTATGTTTGTAATCGTTTCTATGGTATTTTAAAAACGGATTTTCTTTATCTACATAAATCTTAATTAAGATTTATAAATGAATAAAACGAAAAAATCCATCTCATAAAGACGGATTTTGATATGAATGTACTTAATAAATTTTTAACTCAAAGCTTCTTTTATTCTTTTAATAGCTTCACGTATTTGTAGCTCAGAAGCAGCGTATGAAATTCGGATACAGTTTGGCGCACCAAAAGCATCACCAGTTACAGTAGCTACGTTTGCTTTTTCTAAAATGAATAAGGCAAAATCACTAGCATTATTAATGGTAACTCCTTGAATAGTTTTACCAAAGAAAGCAGAAATATCAGGAAAAACATAAAACGCACCATCAGGTACGTTTACATTAAAACCATCTATTTCTTTGAGTAAATCAATGACAATACCTCTTCTAATTCTAAATTCATCTACCATGTATTGTATTTTACTAACGGGAGCTAAAACAGCTGTGATAGCAGCTCTTTGAGCAATACAATTTGTGCCTGAGGTAATTTGACCCTGCATTTTGGTACAAGCTTTTGCAATCCATTCTGGAGCACCAATATAACCTATTCTCCAACCAGTCATTGCAAATGCTTTTGCTAATCCGTTAACAGTAATTGTTCTTTCATATAAACTGTCAATAGCCCCTAAACTAAAAGGTTTTGAATCATAATTGATATGTTCGTAAATTTCATCAGACATTATGTAAATCTGAGGATATTTTTCTAAAACTTCAGCTAAAGCTCTATATTCTTCTTCGCTGTAAATAACTCCACTTGGATTATTAGGTGAATTGAATAAAATTAACTTCGTTTTTGGTGTAATTGCAGCTTCTAATTGCGCAGGTGTAATCTTGAAATTAGATTCAATAGTTGAAGGTATTTCTACAGATCTTGCTTCACAAAGTGTTGCAATTGCCGAATAACTCACCCAATAAGGACAAGGCAGTAAAACTTCATCACCAGGGTTTAATAATACCTGCATCACATTTGCAATAGATTGTTTTGCTCCTGTAGAAACAACAATTTGACTTGCTTTATAGTTTAAACCATTATCACGTTTAAATTTAGTACAAATTGCTTCTTTTAATTCTACATAGCCATCTACAGGTGTGTAAGAATTGTAATTGTCATTTACAGCCTCTATTGCAGCGTCTTTAATAAAATCTGGTGTGTTAAAGTCTGGTTCTCCCAAACTTAAACCAATAATATCTTTACCTTCTGCTGTTAATTCTCTGGCTTTTGCTGCCATTACCAATGTTGCGGATGCTGGCAAGCTGTTAATTCTGTCCGATAATGGATGTTTCATTTCTATGTTAAATTGTAGTGTTTTATGCTAATTCTGGTTTTTTACCTAAAACACCTAAATGTCTAAAATGCTCTATCATGGCCTTTCTTGTCGTTTTGTACTCATTGTAGGGCAAATTAAATTCTTTAGCTGTTTCTTTTACAATTTTAGCTAATTTACCATAGTGAACATGAGAAATATGAGGGAAAATATGATGTTCAACTTGATGATTTAATCCTCCAGTATAAAAATTAACGAGCCAATTGCTTGGCGCAAAGTTACTTGTGGTGTAGAGTTGGTGAATTGCCCAAGTATGTTCTAAATTTCCATTTTTATCCGGTAGCGGCATTTTTGTATTTGGTACAATATGTGCTAATTGAAAAACTAAGCTCAAAATCATACCCGCAGTATAGTGCATTACAAAAAAACCAATCAAAACTTTCCACCAAGCTACATCTAAAACCAATATTGGTAAAACAATCCAAAGTGCATAATAGACAAGTTTAGAAATTACTAATTTTGTCCATTCCGTAGTTGGGTTTGGGAATTTCCCGTAAGATAATTTCTTTTTAAGATATCTACGCATTTGCTTAATATCTGTAGTAATTGCCCAGTTTATTGTTAGTAAACCATATACAAATACAGAGTAGTATTTTTGAATTTTATGAATTTTAAACCATTTTGAATGTTTTGAAAAACGTATAATTCTACCAGCGTCAATATCTTCATCATGATCTTTTACGTTGGTAAAAGTGTGGTGTAAAACATTATGTTGTACTTTCCAATTATATACGTTTCCGGCTAAAATATAAATACTGCTGCCCATCAATTTATTAACCCATTTTCTCTTAGAAAATGAATCATGATTGGCATCATGCATTACATTCATGCCTACACCAGCCATGCCTACACCTGTTAAAATCATTAGTAAAATCATAACCCATTGAGGCATAGTAACTGTAAGTACCAATATAAATGGAATTAAAAATAAAGAGAACATTAAAATGGCTTTAGAATATAACTTCCAGTTACCAGTTCTTCTAAGATTATTGTCTTTAAAATATGTATTTACTCTTTTATTTAGAGTTCTAAAGAACTTTGCTTTATCCACTCTTGAGAAGTTAATTGTTTTCATTTAAAAAATTAATTACGCAAAAATAAACTATTTACATTTGGCATATATCACAAACATTACTTTTTGTAAAGAATTGTTGTCATCAAATAACTATTTTTGCACTTTAATTAAATTATTGATGGAGATTATACACAAATATTTTAAAAATTTATCAGAAAAGCAAATCGAACAGTTTTCTAAATTACAAGATTTATACCAAGATTGGAATTTAAAAATAAATGTGGTTTCTAGAAAGGATATCGATGAATTGTATTTACGTCATGTTTTGCATTCTTTAGGAATTGCAAAAATAATGCTATTTAAACCAGGAGCTAAAGTGATGGATGTTGGCACAGGTGGAGGTTTTCCTGGTATTCCTTTAGCTATATTATTCCCAGAAACTCGGTTTCATTTGGTGGATTCTATTGGTAAAAAAATAAAAGTAGTAAATGAGGTAGTAGCTGGTTTAGGTCTTGAAAACGTGAAAACTACACATGGCAGAGTAGAAGATGTAAAAGATACCTATGATTTTATTGTGAGTAGAGCGGTAGCTCAAATGGAAACTTTTGTACGTTGGAATAAAGGTAAAATTGCTAAGAAACAAAATCACGATTTAAAAAATGGAATACTGTATTTAAAAGGAGGAGATTTATCTGATGAATTAAAATTATATACTTCAGCTACTGTTTATAATCTTACAGATTATTTTGATGAAGATTTTTATGAAACTAAAAAAGTAGTGCATTTAGGAATGAAATATAAGGGTTAACACTTTAGTTTTAGTTGAAATTATGAATAGTATGAAGATAATATGAAGTGAAAAAACATCAATATTTTATAAGCTACTACTGTCCATAACATATATAATCTCTAGTTTAAACTAACTTTTTTAATTAAAATAATATTGCCAAGATTACTCAATTAAAATGTAATATCACCCTAAATTAACGATATTAATAATTTGGAATTACATGTTGAAAATGTTTTACATGTAATTAATTTAAGAAACTATTTTCTTAATTTATAGATTTTAAAAAAATATAGGTATTCAGCAACATATAAAAGAAAGCAGGTAAAGAAACCCAAATATTATCTTTCATTTTTATTCTCACAAGCACTCCTGCAAACATCTGAATTGCCAAACCTAATGATGAAATGATTAGTAATTCTTGAAAAGCAAGTCCTATAATTAATCCTAACGCTCCTATAAACTGAGTTATAATAACGAATAAACCAAACTTTTCTAGGCCAAAGCGTTTGAATTCATTTTTCATTTTAGGAGATATAAAATAATACGCGGAATATGTAAAAAAAGATAAACTTGATACTAGAATACATATTTTAAGTATATCCATATATTTTTATGGTATTGAGGTTACTGCTAAAAAAACACACAGTATCAAAAGAACTAGAGATGGTAGGTGCTTTATAAAAGGATTTTTTACTTTAAAGTGAAAAAACTGAGCAGCTATCATAAAAAGCCCCATAAGAATACTGGGTATGAATACTAACGATGAATACCAAATACCTGCAAAAATTAATGTAGCTACAGAAATTTTTGAAGCGCCCACCATGTTTCTTGTTAAATCACTTAATCCAAATTCTTTAAACTCTTTAACTACATTATGAAATCTGAAAACCCAAACATAAACTACAGAAATAGGCAAAACTATTTGGGCTAATTTTATTAATTGTTCCATTTTTTTATTTTTTAATTAATAATCTTAATATTTTTTCCTTTTATCAAAGCCTTTTTTAACTGAATTACTTTGTGAAGTGAAAGATAAAATACAACAAAAAAAGTCTTAACTTTTATCAATTTACAATTTAATGTTTTTTTATCGTTTCTAAATACGTTTTCTATAGATGTCTTTATTTAGCGCATTTATTTGATTATTTTTTTAAAAATTGAGACCCTTTTTTTGAAGACCCTATCTATTTTAAAATTTTAATGATATATGATACGCCTTTATTCTTAAAAGTAACAATATGAAATTATCTTCATATTTTGTATATTAGGGAAATCATAAATTACATAACACATTAAAATATGAAAAGTTTTATTTTAAAATGGTATCCAGTTATTTTAGCTTTCGTTTGTTTATTATATTCGGTAGCACATGGAATTTTAGGCATGACAGCCGAAGCTCAATATTCGGCACATTGGCCAGGTACAATATTATTATTTGCAATAGCAATTAGACAAAGAAGAACAACATGAGCATAGGATTTTTTATAGTAGGTGGTATCATCTTTGCTACATATATGGCATTCACTATTTGGAATATCATCTACTCAAACCGCAAGCAAAAAGAAGAAAACTATCCAGATAAAAAGTAAAAGATAACGGTTACTTTATAAAAGTAAATAAGTCTGTTTTTTTATCTTTTACATAGTTTTTTAAAGCATAAGATTATCTAAATAATTTTATTGCTAATTCACTTATTGTGACTTAATTTTTAAAGAACAACTAAAAAAGAACTACACATATGAGTATATATGTAATTCTTTTATAATATTCTGTAATAAACTTAAAACAGCGAAGTGTTTACAAAGCTTCTACAAATAAACCTTCATCGGTTTTAGAAACTTTAGCCACTTCTTTTTTGGTTAAGCCTTTAATGGTTTTATCCCATTTTTTGTTAGATAAACCAGATTGTGTTTTTAAAGAACTTAAATCTATTTTTTCTGCCTTTGTGATAATTTCGAGCACGGCTTTTTCTTCATCATTTAACTCTATTGAAGGAGCCTTTTTTTCTGGTCTCATTTGTGGGAAGAATAAAACCTCTTGAATAGATTGATTGTTTGTTAAAAACATAATTAATCTATCCATTCCAATTCCCATTCCAGATGTTGGAGGCATACCATATTCTAATGCTCTTAAAAAATCTTGGTCTATAAATTCTGTAGCTTCATCATCGCCTTTTGCAGCTAACTTTAATTGATGTTCAAAACGTTCGCGTTGATCAATAGGGTCATTTAATTCTGAATAGGCGTTGGCAATTTCTTTACCACAAACCATCAACTCAAAACGCTCGGTTAATTCAGGATTTTCTCTGTGTTCTTTACATAAAGGACTCATTTCCTTTGGGTAATCTGTAATAAAAGTTGGCTGAATGTAGTTTCCTTCACACTTTTCTCCAAAAATTTCATCAATCAATTTTCCTTTACCCATGGTTTCATCAACCTCAATTTGCATGCCTTTTGCAGCAGCCCTAATTTCATCTTCTGTTTTGTCATAAATATCAAAACCTGTGAATTCTAAAATGGAATCACGCATGGTAATTCTTTTATATGGTGCTTTAAAGTTGATATGGTGTTCACCAAAAGTAGTTTCAGAAGTTCCGTTTACAGCTATGGCACAATGCTCTAGTAATTGCTCACAAAAATCCATCATCCAATTGTAATCCTTGTAAGAAACATAGATTTCCATTGCAGTAAATTCTGGATTATGTGTTCTATCCATTCCCTCATTTCTGAAGTTTTTAGAGAATTCATATACACCATCAAAACCACCAACAATCAATCTTTTTAAATATAATTCGTTTGCAATTCTCATGTATAAAGGAATATCTAAAGAATTGTGGTGCGTTACAAAAGGTCTTGCAGCAGCGCCACCAGGAATAGGTTGCAAAACAGGAGTTTCCACTTCAAAGTAACCTGCGTCATTAAAGAAAGAACGCATCGCATTAAACAACTTAGTTCTCTTTACAAAAACCTCTTTTACATGTGGGTTTACAACTAAATCTGCATAACGTTGCCTGTAGCGCATTTCAGGATCGTTAAACGCATCATACGTATTTCCATCAGCGTCTACTTTTGGTAAAGGCAAAGGTTTTAATGCTTTTGAAAGCAACTTAAAATCTTTAACCATTACTGTTTTTTCACCAACTTTGGTAGTAAATAAAGTACCTTCAATACCAATAAAGTCGCCAATATCTAATAATTTCTTGTATACGTAATTGTATAAAGTTTTGTCTTCTCCAGTACAAATCTCATCACGATTAAAATAAACTTGAATTTTGCCTTCTCCATCTTGCAATTCTGCAAAAGATGCTTTTCCTTGAATTCTTCTAGACATTAATCTACCAGCAATAATTACCTGTTTATCTTCAGCAAAATTCTCTTTAATTTCTTTCGAATTCGAATTTAAAGGAAATAAATCTGCAGGATAAGGATTGATCCCCAACGCTCTTAATTTTGCTAATTTTTCTCTACGTACAACTTCTTGTTCTGATAATTGCATTTGCTGTTTAATTTCTAGTGTTTATTTAAGTAGGCAAAGATACAATGAATGCGCAAATACACAATTTAGATAAATGTAAAAAAAGCATTAATTACCTTAGAATTTCTAAAAAGAATGTATATTTGCATGTCGCTTTTTGTTAGAGTGATAAAAGTTGTGTTGTTTTGGCACTTTAGTAAAAGTGTCACGGTTTTGTTAACCAATGGAAAGCTTCCCAAATTTGGGTTGCTTTTTTTATTTACAAAATATCCAATTCTCAATATTGTTTTATGCTTTCAATATTTATTTTGAGATGCTAACTGTGCAGTAAAGGATATATTTTTTTAAGAAGCCATTTCCAGCTTTCATTACTCGCTTTTTTTAGGCCATATTTAATTACATATTTCTTTTAAAAAAATAATAGCTTCTCTACAAGAAATATTAAATCATTTACAAAAAAAAGAGCTCAAACAAGCCATTCAATCTGGGCTAAACTTGCTTGAAAACTATTAACCGACCAAAGTAAATGGATTATTAAAGCATTTTTTGTTGTTTTTTATAAAAAGAGTCAGCTTGTAACTTCATCAATTCTCTAGCCATTTTTTGTTTGTAATTGTAGAGTTCTTCATCCGCTGTAATATCTTTATAAACTTTGTTATCAATAGAAATATCTGCGCTTAACATTTGCTGCCTTTGGTGTATTTGTTGCATTGCCCAAGTTTTAATAGCGGACTCTTTTTCTTCCAATTTATAATCATATGAACCTTTTGGAGCTAATAATTTTGCAATTATGGGCGATGTCTCTATAGCTAAAAACAGTAAGAATATAAAAAAAGAGGTAAAGAAAGGCAATTTATGAAGTGCATTAATTCTAGCCATTAGTCCATCAAAATTAGAAATTATAGGTTGAGATTTATTTATGGCTATTTTTTCATTTTGTTGTAAAATAGTAATTTCAGCTTCCTTTTCTTTTATTTTAAGTGTGTTTTCTTGCTTTAACAGATTTAAGTCTTTTAAAGCAGTATCGTGTTTTTCTCTTTTTTCTTTATAAACGGGTCCTTTTCCTAATTTTTTTGTTCCTGCTGTGCCTTCAGCTTCAGCAATGTAGGTTTTGTACAAGGCATTGGTTTCATTTTCTTTGGTAATAATTTCTTGCTTTAAAACTGAAATTTCTGAATTTATTTTGGCAATTTCTGGATTAAACTGCTGTGCAATTTGAGTTTTATTGTCTAGTATCATTTGGTTTTTTTCTTTCAATAAAACTTGATTGATTTCCTTTTCAAACAATTTTAATTCTAAAGGTTTAGAAATAACAACAGCAATAATAATTGCTAAAATAATTCTTGGAATTGCTTGCGCAAACTCTTTCCATTTAGAATCAGATTTTTTTATGGTAGCAACTATAAATCTGTCTAAATTAAAGATGAGCAAGCCCCAAATTAATCCGAAGAAAATAGCCGAAAACATATTATCAAAAACAGTATATAAAGCATAAGAACCAGCAATGGATGCCATAACTGCTGTAAAAAAAACAGTGGCACCAATACCTACATATTTATTTTGTTCGCCATTAGAACATTCTTGAATTAGATTTGTATCTACTCCAGAGCAAGTAAGAAAGAAATTTTTAAGCAAAATATTGTATTTAAGTGTATAAATACAACGTTTTAAAAGCGAATTTGTTACATAAAAAAACCTCGAAATTTCGAGGTTTTAAAGTCTTAGTTTATTACAGAATCTACCGTGGTTGGATTTATGAAGAGTTTCATTTTTTCACTAGAGGAACCACTAAAGCCTTTCCATTTTGTATTCTTTGTACTCTTTAAATCAAATACTTCGCCGTCTTGTAATAAAACAAAGTAAAATGAATCATCGGCATTCCTTTGGTTTACTTTGTTTAGGCCATATTTATTCACAATTTGTGGTGTATTTAGATTTAAATCGAAACTTAATTCTTGCCATTCACATCCTTTTTTACAAGTCATGGTTATCTTTTCCTTGTTTTTTTCTAGAATAATTGAAAATTTGTAATCCTTGTTAATTTCAGGTATAACTTTATCTGGAGAAATAACCATAAGTTTCTGATTCTCACTCATTTTATTATAAATTGAATTTAAATAAATAAGGTTAGCTTTTCTATTTTTAGAAGTTCTTTTAATTCTATCTGCCAGTCTATTGTAAGTAAAAATTGTATCCATTTTTGGAGGAGGAGGCAATTTAGAAAGTACTTCATCAATATTTTTTACTGAATTTTGTTGCTCATTTGTCATTGAATTGTAAATACTTTTTAATTTATCTACGGTCTTAACTTTTATGATTTTTTTCTTTTCAGTTTCAAGAATTAGGCTGTTGTATTCTTGCATTTTTTCTTTAGATACTGTATTATTTTTAGGAATAGTATCTAGTACAGGGATTCCGGTATTAGGTTTATCATCAATAAATTCACAAAAAATAGCGTCTTGATAAATTATCCTTTTTACATAATTTTCTGGTATTATATCGCTGGCATTGGCTTTTTTGTTGGAGATTTGCTCCCCGTTATTATCACATAATTTGCCATCTTTATTATAATACTTGGTTTTATCTTTCATGGTAACATAGTAAAATATAGAACCATTAATATTTATAAAACCAGTATTTATATCTTCTTTGTAAATATAATTAATTTTTAAGGCATTAATGTCTTGTAACTTTTTTCTAATATCTGTGACGTTGTTATTAGTGGGAATACTTTGTTTAGAATAATTATCATTTGGGTAATTGTATTTTTGGATAGGAGAATCTATATAATCTGGTTTTGATTCATCACTTTTTTTTTCTTTAATTTCTATAGCTTTCGGTTTTGATTCTTTTTCAACCTCTTCGATATTGTGCTTTTCTTTTAAATATTTTAGGAAATCATTTACTCTTTTTTTATTCTGAGTTTCGAAGTATTTTTTTGTTTCTAGGTGTGCTTGCTGTTCCTGAGGATAACTTTTACTTCTGGCATTTTTATGAACAAAACTCACAAAATAGTTAGAAAAGTCAGAGGATTTATATTTGTTTAGAATATTGTTTTTTGCCGCTTTCCCATCAATCCAAATTGCGTATTTAGAATTATCCTTTAGATCTTCTATTAATTGTTGTGTAGGAACTTTTCTTTTGTTTTTTAATGGAGGAGGAGGTGGCAGTTTGTCCTTTTCATTGCTGGTTAAGTCGGTATATTTCTTCTTAAACTTTTTCCCATTTTTATCTTTGGTTTGTATAAATCCATTTTTATATACATATTCCTTATAAATTTTGCTTTTGTCTATATCTATTTGCTTAGAAGAGGCGCCTTCAGTAATTTCAATAATGTCTACTTTTTCTTGTGCTTCTACTCTTTCTGCAAAGAGAAATAGAAATCCTGTTAAAAGCGGAATTACCGCCAGTTTTTTGAACAAGATTTTAGCTTGTGAACTTTGTGTTGTCATCATTTTTAATCTTTTTTTAGTAAGTGCATAATTCAGATTACTGGCCAAGTAATATTCGTTTTTCCAAGCAGCTTTGTTCAATAATAAATACTGATATTGGAATGTGTTTTTATGTTGATTGATGACATTTTCATCTGCTAAAAATTCATGATTTAGTTGTATCGCTTTTTTCAACCAAATAAAGAGTGGATTGATCCAAAAAAATATTTGTAGCAGTTCTAAAAGTAAAATATCAAGTGTATGTTTTTGTGTTACATGGGTTAGTTCGTGTGTAAATAGTTCTTTCTCAATGTTCTTATTTTCATAATCATCTTTATTGATGAAAATATAATTCCAAAACGTATGAGGTAGTATTTTATCATCAACCAAGACTAAGTTTGCTTTTAGGTATTTTATTGTTGTACTGTTTTTTGTTTTAAGGATAATTCTATACAGATTTCTTCCAAAACGAAGTAATAAAATTGAGGAAATGAGGCAATAAATCCACATTATAATGAATGTATAATTTGTAGGTTCTTCCACTATAACTTCAGAGGTAATATTTTCTGTGCTATAAAATGTATTGGGTGTTGCTATTTGTTCAATAATGATAGGCTCAACATCAATATAAATCACGTATAAAGGCGCTAAAAATGAGAATAGAATACTGCCTAATAAATAAAAACGATTAAAACTGTGCATTTTTTCTTTTTCTAAGACTAAATGATAAAATGCCAATAGCAATGCCAAACAAGTTGCTGATTTTAAAAGATATGCAATCATTTTTGTTGTTTTTTAATTTGAGAATCAATTACTTTTTTCAATTCTTCTAATTCTTCAGTGGATAAATTGGTTTCTTTTGTAAAAAAAGAAGCAAACTGACTTGCTGAATCGTTGAAAAAGTTTTTAATTAATCCATTTACGTGATTAGAGAAATAATCTGTCTTTTTTACAATTGGATAATACTCTCTAGATTTTCCAAATAGTTTATAATCTATAAAACCTTTATCTTTTATTCTTTTTAACAATGTAGCAACTGTTGTAGTGGCTGGTTTTGGTTCTGGAAAATCCACTAATAATTCTTTTAAAAATGCTTTTTTACGTTTCCATAAATATTGCATTAATTGTTCTTCGGTTTTAGATAATTGCATAAGGGATCATTTTTACTCTACAAACATAGAATAAAATATTTAATTCTACAAACGTAGAGTTAAATATTTGTTTAAGATTTAACTACTTTTGTGTATGAAACAATACATATAAAATGAAAAAAATAATAGTATTTGTTGCAATTGTCTTAATGTCTTCTTGTGCAACTAAAAAATTCAAGGAAAAGTGGACTACTTTAAAAGCACCAGAAACTTTTAAAGCACGTTTTGAAACCACACAAGGCAATTTTGATATTGAAGCAAAAAGAGAATGGTCTCCAAATGGAGTAGATCGGCTTTATCAATTGATTAAAAATAAATATTATCAAGATGTTGCTATTTTTAGAGTTGTACCCAATTTTGTTGCTCAGTTTGGGATTCATACCGATACTTTAATTAATAATGCTTGGCAAAATAGAGGAATTAAAGATGAACCTGTTATTGCAAAAAATGATAAAATGACTATTGCTTTTGCAAGGGGAGGAGTAAATACCAGATCTAATCAAATATTTATCAATCTAAAAGATAATTATAGATTAGATAAATTGGCTTATTCTGGCGTTACAGGTTTTCCTGTGGTTGCAAAAGTAATAGAAGGCGAAGAAAATGTTTTGAAATTTTATAATGGTTATGGAGAAAGTTTAGGTAGAAAACAGGGTGAAATTTCTCAAAAAGGAAATGCATTCTTAAAGAAGGAATACCCAAAAGTAGATTATATTATTAAGGCCTACATTTTAAAGAAATAGCAGCTTAATATCAATAAAAAAAGCATCAACTTTTAAGTTGATGCTTTTTTATGTTGCTTTTATTTATTTAAGTATAAAAGTAACTTTTCTAGCCAATTGTCTGGCTCCTTTAGATACTGTTTTGTCTTCACCTCCTCCAAAGTATGATAATCTAGAAGGTTTTATCCCTGCAGCTACTAAAATATCAAAAACTGATTTTGCTCTTTTTTGAGAAAGTTTGAGATTGTTTTGTTCTTTTCCAGTTTCGTCAGCATAACCCACTAAATCTGCATTTACATATGGGTTATCTACCATAAACTGTTTTAAATAGTTTATAGAATTTAAAGAACCTTCTTGAATTTTGGTTTTATTGGTATCAAAATAAACATTAATATACCCACTATTTAAAAGTTTTCTAATGAAATCTACATTAGAGCCTGTTATGCTATTGGCGTATTTATTAGTCTCATTTTTTCTTACATATCTTTCATCAAGCTCAGTCATAATAAGCTCTTTATTAGGAGAAGAATTTTCTATATTTTTTAATTTTACAATTTCTTTTTCAGCACTGGCTAATCTTGTTTTTAATGTTTCTAGCTCATCACTTACAATACTTTCTTCTGTTTCCTCAGCAGAAAATTCTGCTAATTTTTTATTTTTGCCTAAGGCAATATTTAAACCCAACGAAGTATTAAAAAGACTAATATTTGATTCTCTGGAAGAAGTATTTGGTCCGCCATCAAAATTATCTTCTTGAGAAAAATGAATTAAAGATGAAAAATCTAAAAATAGGGCTATTCTATCTGATAATCTATATTGAGGAGTAAGCCCCACATTTAAAGGAATCATAAAATCACCACCATTATCAGAAGGTTCAGTTATGTTTAAAGATGCAACTCCAATACCAGCGTGTAGCAATACATTAAAACGGTTAGTCCAACTATTAAAATTTAAAAGATTACCAACATTTACAACACTTTCTATGGTGGCTCTGTAATAGTTTGACTTAAAAGCAGGGCTCCCTTCTACTTCACTAAAACTATTGTAACCTATGTCTAAACGAAACCCAAAACGTTCATTTAACATATATCTTATACCAAAACTACCTTGACCTAATGCTGACACACCATATCCTGGTGTAAGAGTAGATCCTATTTGCTGTGCGCCTGCCCCAAGATCTATAGACCAACGGCTATAATCTTGTGCACTTGTAAAATAAGACAAAAGTGTAAATAATGCCCCGAAGTAAATTTTCTTCATAATTAGTTTTTTTGTTAATTTATTTAGAACTTAAAATTTAAATTTTTAAACCTTATAGATTGTTGCAGGGAATTTCTTAACTGTTCGAGTTTTTCATTTAGATAATGAAAAAGTTACTTGTATGTAACAAAGATAATAATTATCTATAAAGCTTTGTAAAATTTAAATAAAAATATGGAATAGTTTCTATGCCCTTCAAATAATTCCAAACGCCAAAATGTTCGTTTGGTGAATGAATGGCATCAGAATCTAAACCAAATCCCATTAAAATTGTTTTACTTTTAAGTTCTTGCTCAAAAAGTGCAACAATAGGAATGCTTCCTCCACTTCTCTGCGGAATAGGAGTTTTTCCAAATGTTGTTTCATACGCTTTACTAGCTGCTTGGTAGGCAATATTATTTGTGGGTGTAACATAACCTTGCCCTCCGTGATGCGGTGTTACTTTAACTTTTACCGCTTTTGGAGCAATACTTTCAAAATGATTTTTAAACAATTCAGTAATTGTTTTCCAATCTTGATTAGGCACTAAACGCATAGAAATTTTAGCATAGGCTTTGCTTGCTATCACAGTTTTTGCACCTTCTCCAGTATAACCTCCCCAAATTCCGTTTACATCTAGAGTTGGTCTTATGGCATTTCGTTCGTTAGTAGAATATCCTTCTTCACCATATACACTATCAATATCTAAAGCTTTTTTATAATTTTCTAAAGAAAAAGGTGCTTTTGCCATTTCTGCCCTTTCATCCTTAGACAAATCCTCTACATCATTGTAAAAGCCGGGAATCGTAATGTGATTATTTTCGTCATGTAAAGAAGCAATCATTTTGGTTAGTATATTGATGGGATTAGCAACCGCGCCACCATACAAGCCAGAATGTAAATCTCTGTTAGGTCCTGTAATTTCTACTTCAACATAACTTAACCCGCGCAAACCAGTAGTAATGGAGGGAATATCATTCGCTATCATTCCTGTATCAGAAATAAGAATTACATCGTTGGCTAATTTTTCTTTATTTCTAGGCACAAACCAAGACAAACTTTCAGAGCCAACTTCTTCTTCACCTTCAATCATAAATTTTACATTACAGGGCAAGTTACCTGTGGCTGTCATATATTCTAAAGCCTTTACATGCATATACATTTGGCCTTTGTCATCACAAGCTCCACGTGCATAAATTGCTCCCTCTGGATGTAAGTCTGTTTTTTTGATGATGGGTTCAAAAGGCGGAGAGTCCCACAAATCTATCGGGTCTGCAGGTTGTACATCGTAATGTCCATAAACCAATACTGTAGGCAGGTTTTTATCAATTATTTTTTCACCATAAATAATTGGATAACCAGGTGTTTCACAAACTTCTACATGATCGCAACCTGCTTTTTGCAGGCTATTTAGTACAAAATCTGCAGTTAATAGTACATCCTTTTTAAAAGCTTTATCTGCACTAACAGAAGGGATTTTTAATAATTCTATTAATTCCTCTAGGAAGCGGTTTTTGTTGTTTTTTATGTACGATTGTAGGCTGTTCATTTCATTTGTATTTTTCTATCTCAAAAATAGAAAAATAATAACGAACTACTTTGAAATTTCTTAGGATTGTTTATATTTGCACCCCATTTAATGGGATATTATGCAGGCGTGGTGGAATTGGTAGACACGCTAGACTTAGGATCTAGTGCCGCGAGGTGTGAGAGTTCGAGTCTCTCCGCCTGTACAAAGAGCCTCACAAAAATGTGGGGCTTTTTTTATAAATTGATTTAAAATATTAAGGATTAGTTTATAACAGGTATACTCTATAACAATACGAAAAATAAAGTGTAGCACAATTACAGAGAAAATTTTTTACTATTAAAGATTTCTACTTAAGTATTAGATTCGTTAACAAGAATTCATCTAAAGTTAGTTTGATTTACCTAAACTAATAACGAATGTTCAAAAATAGAATGCAAGTAGTTAAATAATAAAACTTCCATTTTATTGACCGTAGCATACAGCATAATTTCAATTCTTTACTACGGTTATTCTTTTACTATTACTGAGTAAATTACTCTAACTTATTAGTTCTTTTTATGTATCTTTCAATTCCTAAGAAAACCAATATACAAGGTCAGTTTTTATTGGTTTTGTAAAAATACTACAACTTTTATCAATTTATTCTAGTATATTTAGATAAATATACTAGAACTTTTAGTAAAATATACTAGTATATTTGCAAAATAGATAGGTATGCGTGTCGGAAAAGTAACTGAAGCGTGTCAAAATACTTACTGAAGTCTGTAGTACCACTCTCTGTTCTAAATAAAGGCGGAAAACTAAACTATAAAAATAGTGGTGTTGAATTGCAATAGTTGCATTGTTTAAGACTGATGAAAAAGAACTTTATATCCAATATTGCAATAAAAAAACGGAGTGAAATAAGTTGAATTTATACTCTGAAAGTATTGAGGTTTTAAAAAAAGCAATAGCCATTACCAAGAATAATATGTAGCATAGAAATATCTAGTATTTGGTATTTTTTCTGGTGAGATAACTTGCAGAACTCAACAAACTTTAAGAGGTTTAGTGTTACTTTCGAATATAGATGCTTCAAAATATAGATTCTCATATAAATATTTTATATTGTAGCTTGTCAAAAAACACAACTATGAAAGCAATTGTTTGCAACCAATTTGGGCTACCAGATACACTAGAATATTTAGATATAACAGCTCCAGAACCTGAAGAAGGTGAAATTTTAATTTCTGTAAAAGCTTGTAGTGTAAATTTTCCTGATACGTTAATTATTCAAGGAAAATATCAATTTAAACCTGAATTTCCTTTTTCTCCTGGAAGTGATGTTGCAGGCATAGTAGAAAATGTTGGTAAAAACGTTACACATTTAAAAGCAGGAGATGAGGTTGTTGGGTTTATTCCTTTTGGTGGTTTTGCAGAAAAAGCAATTGTTAAAGCTAAAGATTGTTTTCCTAAACCAAAAGGAATGCCTATGGTAAATGCTGCTGCTTTTTTATTGGCGTATGGCACTTCTTATCATGCACTAAAAGACAGAGCAAATTTGCAAAAAGGAGAAACTGTTTTAATTTTAGGGGCTTCTGGTGGAGTAGGATTAACCGCATTGGAATTAGCAAAATTAATGGGCGCAAAAGTAATTGCAGCTACATCTACTGAAGAAAAATTGGAATTATGTAAACAGTTTGGGGCAGATAAGGTGATTAATTATACTAAAGAAAGTTTAAAAGACAAGGTAAAGGAAATTACCAACGGAAAAGGGGTTGATGTAATTTATGATCCTGTTGGAGGGCATTTTTCTGAATTGGCTTTAAGAGCTATTGCTTGGAAAGGAAGACATTTGGTAATTGGTTTTGCCAATGGAGAAATTCCTAAAATTCCAATTAATTTAACTTTATTAAAAGGTGCGAGTATTGTGGGCGTTTTTTGGGGCGCTTTTGCACAAAAGCAACCTAAAGAAAGTTTAGATAATATTAAACAGTTACTTACTTGGTTTGCCAAAGGCGAATTAAAACCTCATATTGATAAAACCTATGCTTTAGAAAATGCATCAAAGGCATTGGAAGATATGATGGAAAGAAAAACGAAAGGGAAGATAGTTATTGATATGGAAATTTAATCTTTTGATTTTAATCTAATTTCTTCAAACTCCTCGGTTTTTTCTGTATTTAAAAATAAATGTTGTGCTTCTTTTGGTGGTGTAGTTAATTTGCGTTTTGTTAAATCTATCCAAGCACCATAAACTTTTATAACTGCCGCTAATTTCCCTGCAGCATTAAAAACTTCATGTGTTATTTTCCAACGTTCTATATTTTTAGAAACTCCAGATAATTTTAAATTTACGGTAATATCTTCTCCTAAATGAATTTCTTTTCTAAAAGAAGTTTCTTCAGTAAATAAGATAGGACCAATATTGTGTTTGGTAAATTCTTCAATAGAAAACTTCTGTGCAGAAAAATAACGGATTCTTACTTCTGCAGCATATTCATTATATGCCGTATGTCGCATATGTCTGTTGGGGTCAAAATCAGACCATTTTGTGGCGAATTTTACGTTGTATTCCATAAATGAAAAATAAAAAAACCTGATATGCTTAGAACACCTCAGGCTTAAAATATTATTATTATTATTATTTTAATTTTTTACAATCTCAGACTTATCTTTTAACTTTAATTCACTTAAAACATTTAAAGCTTCAGAAATATACATGTCTTTTGCCAAGTTTTTGTGCCAAGCCAATCTTTTATCTTTTAAATCGTCATTTTGCTTAAACAATGCTTTCTCATATTTAGGAGAAGTAAAAGTAAGATCTGATTTATAATCGAAAACAGATTTAAATTTATCTGCCTCTTCTTCTTTTACTTCACTTTCTTTAAAAAACTGTTTGTAATTTAAAGAGTAAGAGGTATCCTCTTGGTTTTTCTTTAGCCATTTGGCATATTCGTTTACTAATTTAAAGTTCTCACTATTAGCAATTCTTTGTTTGCTATTGTACACAACATCGTTAAAATTAGCATAAGAATTGGTTTGTGTATATTTGGCTTGGGGCACTTTGTCCCATGCAAGAGAACCCTCCAAATCGCGTTCGCCATATTTCATATAGCTTAATCTGCTAGGCATGGCAATGTCAGAATAAACCCCTTCTTTTTGGGTTGAACCACCATTTACTCTATAGAATTTTTGAATGGTCATTTTTATGTATCCTAAATCTTTTTCGTATTTTGGATAAAATTGGTTGATAGGCATCACATTCTGAACGGTTCCTTTTCCATAGGTTTGGTTTCCTCCTAAAATAACACCTCTTTTATAGTCTTGCATTGCTGCTGCAAAAATTTCTGAAGCTGATGCTGAAAACTCATTAACCAACACTACTATAGATTTATCCCACTGTATTTTAGGATCCATATCTTTTTTAACAATCGGATTTTCTCCTCTAAACTTTACCTGTACAACAGGTCCTTTATCAATAAATAAACCAGATATTTCTATGGCTGTTTTTAAAGATCCACCTCCATTATTTCTTAAATCGATAATTAAACCGGTTACATCTTCTGCTTTTAATCTTGCAATTTCTTTCTCCATATCTTTGGCAGAATCTCTGTAGTTGTTATCCGTAAAATCAATGTAAAAACTTGGCAAATCTATAATAGCATACTTTTTACCTTCTTTTTCCACGATACTAGATTTTACAAAGGTTTCATCTAGTTGAACAACATCTCTAATAATTGAAATTATTTTGATTGAGCCATCTAATTTCTTCTTAACGGTTAATCGCACTTCTGTGCCTTTTTTACCTTTTATAAATTTAATGGCATCATCCAAACGCATACCAACAATATCTAAAGGTTCTTGGTCTGCTTGTGCAACTTTTAAAATGATATCTCCAGGTTCTAACTCTCCTTGTTTTGATGCTGGGCCACCAGCAACCAACTCAAAAATAGTAGTATTAATTCCTTTTTTCTGTAAACGAGCTCCAATACCTTCTAACTTTCCTGAAATATTTTGATCAAATTTTTCTTTGATGTTAGGATCCATATAGGTTGTATGCGGATCAAATGCACTTACCACAGCATTTAAAAAGGTAGAAAACCAATCATCATGTTCTAGTTCATCAATTCGGATATACAATTCATCCATATTTTTTAAAACCTCTGCTCTAGCTTCTTTTTCTAATGTTTTAAAAGATTTTATTTTATACTTTTTATCTTTTTCAATTTTATCGTCTTGTATTGCAGTTTGCTCTTGAATTCTGCTTAGTGTTTGTAACTTTAATTGCTTTCTCCAATAATCGATTAATTCATTGTCGTTTTTTGCAAAGGGTACATTTTTATAGTCTAAATCTATCTCCTCATTCTTCTTAAAATTAAAAGGTTTAGCTAATAAATCTCCATAATATGATTTGGCATTCTTTGTTTTTTCTAAAAACCTGCCATATACCAAATTATAAAAAGACAAATCATCTTCTAAAAGTTGATTGTCTATTTGATATTTGTATTGCGAAAATTCTTTTATATCTTCTTGTGTAAAGTATCTTTTGCTTCCATCCAACGCATCAATAAAAGAAGTGAAAATTTGTTCAGACAAATCATCATTAAAATCCTTGGGTACAAAATGTAATCTACTTAAAACATTTTTTAGTACATAAATGATAACTTTATCTTTTTCTGGGTCAGCGTTACTAAATGTATTTTTTGTGGATGCTTTTAGTATAAAACTATTTAATAATAAAACTGTAATTAAAAAATAAGCATTTGTTGTTAGTTTCGTCTTCATATATCTTCTTTACTCTTATTTACTATTTCCAAACGCTAAGCTACTAAAATTGTGCCAAAATATTGCAGGTTATTTTTTTGTAAAAACATTAACAATAGTAATAACATCTCTATGAAATTAGCTGAAAATTTATTTATAACAATATTAATCAAATTCAGCATTTTTTGGTCTTTACAAAATGTTAAAAAGAAATTCAATGAAAATAAATTACATTTGTTAGAGAATTGGACATTTATATGTTCTTTTTAAGATTTGAGCCTTAAATTTGGAATATAATAAAACATAAAATATGCAAGAAAGACCTTTAATTTTAGTGACCAATGATGATGGTATTACAGCTCCGGGAATAAGAGCTTTAATTAAAATTATGAATAAAATTGGAGAAGTTGTTGTAGTTGCTCCTAATAGTCCTCAAAGTGGTATGGGTCATGCAATTACTGTTGATAATGTATTGACATGCAATCCTATTACTATTGATGATGGGCCTCAGTTAGAATATACTTGCTCTGGTACACCTGCAGATTGTGTAAAAATGGCAATAAGTGAAATTTTAAACAAAAAGCCAGATTTATGTGTTTCAGGGATTAATCATGGTTCTAATTCATCTATAAACGTGATTTATTCAGGAACAATGAGTGCTGCCATTGAAGCAGGAATTGAAGGAATCCCAGCCATTGGTTTTTCTTTATTAGATTTTAAATGGCATGCAGATTTTAGAGCTTGTGAGGATTTTGTAAAAAATATTACGTTAAATACTTTATTAAATGGTTTGCCAGAAGGCATTGTACTAAACGTAAACATACCCAATTTAAAGGCAGCAGAAATTAAAGGAACTAAAATTTGCAGACAAGCATTGGGCGTTTGGAAAGAGGATTTTGACAAACGAAAAAGCCCTTTTGGTAAGGAATACTACTGGCTTTCTGGAGAATTTATAAATAAAGACAGAGGGCAAGACACAGATATATATGCATTAGAAAACGGTTACGTTTCTATTGTACCTGTTCAGTTTGATTTAACCGCACATCATATGATTCAAAAATTAAACTCTTGGGAACTGTAAAAAAAGACATACTTATAGGCGTTTTAGTTTCACTTTTTGCAACAGCAGCCGGTTGCTATTTATATATCGAATATTTTTCGAAATTTAGTTTTAATGAAACTTTGCAAATGATTGAAGAAGGAAATTTATACGGCAAAATTTTATCAATAGCTGCTATTCCCAATTTATTTGTTTTTCTTATCTACATCAAAAAGAAACAAGATCATAGAGCAAAAGGTGTTTTAATGACCACAATTGTAATAGCTTTAATCACCTTAATTTTAAAGTTTATCTAATGAAATACTACATCATTGCAGGAGAAGCTTCAGGAGATTTACATGGATCTAACCTTATGAAATCCATTTATAAGGAAGATGAAAATGCTGAGGTTAGATTTTGGGGTGGAGATTTAATGCAAGCGGTTGGAGGAACTTTAGTGAGCCATTATAAGGATAGAGCTTTTATGGGCTTTTTTGAAGTGATAAAAAATTTAAGAAAAGTATTGGGCTTTATTAAATTTTGTAAAAGTGATATTGAATTATTTCAGCCAGATGTGATTATTTTTATTGATAATTCTGGATTTAATTTACGAGTGGCAAAATGGGCAAAAGAACACAATTTTAAAACCAATTATTACATTTCTCCTCAAGTTTGGGCAAGCAGAGCCTCTAGGGTAAAGGCAATTAAAAATGATGTAGATCAAATGTTTGTAATTTTACCTTTTGAAAAAGATTTTTACAAGAAATTTGATTTTGATGTTACTTTTGTTGGGCATCCTTTAATAGAAGGTATTGCAGGTAGAAAGCAAGTAAATGAACAAAGTTTTAGAACTGAAAACAATATTGGAGATTTGCCTATTATTGCCTTATTGCCCGGGAGTAGAAAGCAGGAGATTACCAAAATGTTGGCCATAATGCTTTCTTTAATTGATGATTTTTCTGATTATAAATTTGTAATTGCTGGTGCGCCAAGTCAAGATTTTTCTTTTTATCAAAATATAATTGGTGATAAAAAAGTGAGTTTCATTACTAATAAAACGTACGATTTATTGTCTATTGCTACAGCAGCTTTGGTAACTTCAGGCACAGCAACATTAGAAACAGCCTTATTTAAAGTGCCGCAAGTTGTTTGTTATAAAGGCAGTTATATTTCATACCAAATCGCAAAGCGTATCATTACGTTAAAGTTCATTTCTTTAGTCAATTTAATAATGGATAAGGAAGTGGTTACAGAGTTAATTCAGAACGATTTCAATAGAATAAATCTAAAAAAAGAACTGACTAAAATCTTAGATACAAACCATCGAGAAAAACTATTCTTGGATTATTTTGAGCTAGAAAAAAAGTTAGGTGGTAAAGGAGCTTCAGAAAAAACAGCAAAATTAATTGTTGCCAATTTGAAATCTTAATTTAGATGAAAAGAGTTCTTTTGCTGCTGGTAGTTTCATTATTTTTAGGCGCTTGTTCATCTTCACAAAAAGTGGTTTCAAAATCTGTAAAACCTCAAACCAAAGCCGAAAGAATTGTTTCAAATGCTTTGAATTATAAAGGAGTTCGATATAAATTTGGAGGAACCACCAAAAGAGGAATGGATTGTTCTGGAGTAATCTATGTTGCTTTTTGGGAAGAAAATTTTCAAATGCCAAGAATCTCCAGAGATATGGCAAAAAGAGGAAAAAAAATCTCTTTAAATACTGCCAAAAAAGGAGACTTGCTGTTTTTTAAAACACCCAATAGTAGAAGAGGGATCAATCATGTTGGTTTGGTGGTTTCTAATAGTAGAGGGAAAATTCAGTTTATTCATGCTACAAGTTCTAAAGGTGTAATTATATCTTTTTTATCAGAGAAATACTGGAAAAAAGCTTTTGTAAAAGCAATAAAAGTATTGTAGTTTTTTATCAGACGCTAATCCTTGATTTCGTAAATTATAATAATGGCCATTTTTTAAGAATAAAGTTGTAACTTTATTTCGCTATGAAAAGGTTATTTAATTATTTACCCTTACACTTTGTTGTATGTGTAATTCTTGGAATTATACTACAGTTTTATACCAGTTTTTGGAATTTTGGTTTCCTTAAACTTACCACTTTATTCTTATCACTTTTATTTTTATTAATTATTATTAAACAGCGATTTTTAATAACGTTACTCTCTTTTTTATTGTTTTTTGTAATAGGTATTTCAACCGTTTTTGTAAGTACTGATGGCAATTATAAAGACTTTTACAAGTACCATTTAAAAAACGATTATTCTTCTATTTTAAAAGTGAATAAAGTTTTAAAGTCAAGTGCTTACCACTACAAATATGAGGCAGAAGTAGTGCAGGTTGATACATTACAAACAAGAGGAAAAGTATTGCTAAATGTTTCTAAAGATAGTTTGTTTAAGGCATTTAAAGTTGATGATTACCTATTTACAAAACAACGTTTTTTAAGTATCAACAAACCTTTAAATCCGCATCAATTTGATTATAGATTGTATTTGCAAAAACAAGGGATTCATCAACAAATATTTTTAGAAAAACAGGAATATCAAAAGGTTGAAAAGGAGTGTTTTTCTTTGATTGGAACATCAGCAAAATTTAGAAATAGGGTACAGGAGGCACTTAAAAAATATCCTTTTAAAGCAGATGAATTGGCTGTAATAAATGCTCTTTTATTGGGGCAAAGAACCGAAATTTCTAAAGAATTAATTACAAATTACTCAAAGGCAGGAGCAATACATATTTTAGCGGTTTCTGGCTTGCATGTTGG
>Ga0206127_1000484_pt1 | contig 48462 bp, 42 predicted proteins | sample Helgoland_Spring_6_FD_148646 | JGI IMG/M metagenome (GOLD analysis project Ga0206127, IMG submission 148646) | Pelagic subsurface seawater microbial communities from Kabeltonne, Helgoland, North Sea - Helgoland_Spring_Bloom_20160419_1 | ecosystem: Environmental > Aquatic > Marine > Epipelagic ...
TTATTGATTCTAATTTTTCTATTTTTAGAATCCAACTATATATTTTGAAACAGCCACTACAGCAATTATCCAAAAGGTTATCTGGATCTCTTTTTTTTGATGATTTACATAAAACTATGTACGCAACTGATGCCTCCGTATATAGGAAAATACCCTTAGCTGTAGCATATCCAAGGGGTGTTAGTGATATACAAAAGCTTATATATTTTGCCTTAAAGCATAAAGTTTCTCTAATCCCTAGAACAGCAGGAACCTCTTTGGCTGGCCAATGTGTGGGTGAGGGAATTGTGGTTGATGTTTCTAAACATTTCACTAACATTATTGATGTAGATGTAGAGGCTAAAACGGTAGTAGTGCAACCCGGTGTTATAAGGGATGATCTTAATAGGTACTTAAAACCTTATGGACTTTTTTTTGGTCCTAATACCTCAACATCCAACCGCTGTATGATTGGAGGCATGGTTGGAAATAATTCTAGTGGTACCACTTCAATTCAGTTTGGAGTTACCAGAGATAAAGTTTTGTCTTTAGACTGTCTACTCTCTGACGGGTCTCGGGTTTGTTTTTCAAGTATTTCCAAACAAAAATTTATAGATAAAACCAAATTAGACACGCTAGAGGGATCTATATACAAAAAACTTCAACAGGCCTTACACACTAAAGAGGTACAGCAAGAAATCACCAATGAGTTTCCTAAACCAGAGATTCATAGAAGAAATACTGGCTATGCATTAGATGCCTTAATCAAGGCGGATGTCTTTGGAGGTAATAGCTCCTTTAATATGTGTAAACTATTATCTGGCAGCGAAGGCACCCTAGCATTCACTACTGCCATTACCTTGCAACTCGATACCTTACCCCCAGAGAAAACCGCTATGGTAGTAACTCACTACCATTCAATAGAGAAAGCACTCCAGGATGTAGTATATGCTATGAAACATCAATTATATTGTTGTGAGTTGATGGATGACATTATTTTGGAGCGTACCAAAGAAAATGCAATGTATGCTCCATATCGGTTTTTTGTAAAAGGAACACCAAAAGCGATGTTGTTTTTAGAAGTAAAGGCAGCTACAACTAAAGAGTTGGAGGAAAAAATTATGGCTTTACAATCTACATTAGACAAGGAAAAGTTGAGCTATCATACTGTTGTATTATATGATGATGACGTTTCCAAGGCTTTGCATCTAAGAAAGGCGGGTCTTGGCCTTTTAGGAAATATGGTAGGAGATAAAAAGGCGGTTGCTTGTATAGAGGATACTGCTGTTGCCCTTGAGGATTTACCCAATTATATAAAAGAGTTTACCACCATTATGAAATCCTACAACCAAGAGGTGGTGTATTATGCTCACGCTGGAGCAGGAGAGTTGCATTTGCGACCTATTTTAAATTTAAAAACACAGCAAGGTGTTTCTTATTTCAGAAGTATCACTGAAGATGTAGCGCATTTAGTAAAAAAATATAAGGGTTCTTTTTCTGGAGAACATGGAGATGGTATTGTACGCTCAGAATTTATTCCTATTGTAATAGGAGAAAAAAACTACGAACTGCTTAGGGTTGTAAAAAAAGCTTTTGATCCTTATGGTATATTCAATCCAGGTAAGATTACCGCTCCTTATAAAATGGATGTTTCATTGCGTACTGATTATCCTCATGCGCCTTCAACAATAAAAACAGCCTTTAACTTTGATGATTCTCAAGGTATCCTCAAATTAGCAGAGAAATGTAATGGTAGTGGTGATTGTAGAAAATCTGCGGCAGCAAGTGGTATGATGTGTCCAAGTTACCATGCAACTAAAAACGAAAAAGATACTACAAGAGCTAGAGCTAATGTACTAAGAGAAGTATTGACAACCAATGATGCCAAAAATAAATTTGATTCAAAACAACTCAAAGAAGTGTTTGATTTATGCATTAGTTGCAAAGCTTGTGGTAGTGAGTGTCCAAGTAATGTAGATATGGCAACTAGCAAGGCAGAATTTTTGTATCAATATCAAAAAACACATGGGGTTTCCAGAAGCACAAAACTGTTTGCAAACTCAAGTAGATATACCTCTCTTGCTGCCAAAATGCCAAGCCTTACAAATGCATTATATACCAATAGAAGCACTGCCAGGATTATCAAAAGTATAGCAGGGATTGCTCCACAGCGTAGCCTTCCAAAACTAAACCTTTGGGAAAGACAACAAAAAGAAGTTTCTGCAAACCCAAAGGGCAAAAAAGTGCTTTTGTACATTGATGAATTTTCAAAATACTTGGATGGAGGTATTGCACAAGATGCAATAGATTTACTATTTGGGTTAGGGTACCAGGTAACTGTTATAGACCATTTAGACAGTGCTAGAGCTTTAATTAGTAAGGGATTTTTAAAGCAGGCTAAAGTGTGTGCTACACAAAATGTTTCTTATTTAAAATCTAGAGTTTCTGAAAAAATACCGCTATTAGGTTTAGAGCCCTCTGCAATATTAGGGTTTAGAGATGAGTTTTTGCGTCTGGTAGATGATAGTGATGCTGCAAGTTATGTCTCAAAACATGTATATCTTTTAGAAGAATTTTTAGCCTCAGAGTTTGATAAAGGGATTCATTGCAAATCAATTTTTACCCAGGCCTCTGCCCAGATTAAAATACACGTGCATTGTCACCAAAAAGCCTTGTCAAATCAAAAACACACCTTTGATGTTTTAAACTTTCCAACCAACTATAGCCCCACATTAATATCTTCCGGATGTTGTGGTATGGCAGGTAGCTTTGGCTATGAAAAAGAGCATTATAATGTCAGTATGCAAATAGGTGGCCTGCGCTTATTCCCGGCAATTAAAAAGGCAGCACCCTCTACCATTATCGCTGCTAATGGCACAAGCTGTAGACACCAAATAAAAGATGGAACACAGCGCCAGGCGCTACACCCCATTACTATTTTGAAAAATGCATTGGCTTAGTTTCCTATCTCAAAGCTAGTTAAGGTGGCGGTGCTAACAACTCTATTTTGTTCTTGTATAGGGATTTCTAATCCGGGGATACCACTTAAATCCTCAAGGGTATAATCTACAGTTTCTTTTGAAAAAATAAGCCCAATATTAGCAGCATAATAATTCTCCACCACCAACACATCTTGAGAGCTTAAAATAGGGAGTGTTAGCGTTGTACCACCTAATTGAATTTGTGTGCTTATTTCTAGGTTTAATACAATTTTAGACTGTATTACATCTGTATATGTTTGGATGTCTGTGGTGTAGGATGATAATACCTGCTCTTGGGTGGTTGTAGATGAGTACTCAATATTAATAGGAAACTCCATAATTGTCTCCTCAAATGATCCTGTTATACTATTAAGCTGTGTTTCGTCTTGAGCATTTGGATCAAAAAGTGTCACATTGTTTAGTGGTATGCTAATATCTGGAAATCCTTCTACAGGAACTCCTCCAAATGATCCATTTATAATGAGTTTTCCAGAATCTTTTCTAACCAGATTTTGAGTTAGTAACCCGACCATAAAACCGCCAGGTACTGCCTCTTGGGTATTAAGATTTGTGTACTGTACACCCTGTTCTTGTTGAGTTCCAACAACAAACATATTGTCTTGACTGTTTTGATTTTCACTCTCATTGTTGTAACTCCAAGATGAGTTGGCGCTAAGAGGGAAATACTCTGCAGTGTTATTGTTGTTTTGAGGGGCATCATCCTCTCCACAAGAAATTAGACATAAAGCTAATACAGTAAGACTCAATAAAGAATATTTCATAATTGCATGTTTTGAGCAAATATATCAAAAACAATGTGATTGTTCTTTCATATTGGATACAAGTCAAGGTACACTAAAGTATATGTGGTCTAAATAACTAGACAAAAAAAGAGCCACTACTTAAGGTAATGGCTCTTTTGAGGTATTATATATTTCTTATTATCCTAAATATTTTTTCAGGATATGGCTCTTGCTTTCTTGACGTAAGCGGCGAATCGCTTTTTCACGAATTTGACGCACACGTTCACGGCTTAGCTCAAAGGTATCTCCAATTTCTTGCAGTGTCATGGCTGGTTGGCCGCTAAGTCCAAAATTTAATTTAACCACATCTGCCTCACGAGGTGCAAGTGTGTCTAAAGCTCTATCTATTTCAATCTTTAGAGATTCATGTATCAATGATTTGTCTGGATTAGGAGTTTCACCAGAGCTAATAACATCATACAGGTTATTGTCATTTTCTCCCTCTTGGAAAGGCGCATCCATTGATAAACTTCTAGATGAATTTTTCAAAGACTGTTTTACACTACTTACAGTCATGTCTAGTTCTTTTGCTATCTCTGATGCTGAAGGTACACGTTGATGTACTTGTTCTAGATGTATAGACGCTTTACGTATTTTATTTATATCTCCAATCTTGTTTAGGGGTAAACGTACCACACGAGACTGTTCTGCAATGGCTTGAAGTATAGATTGTCTAATCCACCAAACAGCATAGGATATAAATTTAAACCCCCTTGTTTCGTCAAAACGTTGGGCAGCTTTCACAAGACCTACATTACCTTCATTAATAAGATCACTTAGTGTTAATCCTTGATTTTGATATTGCTTTGCTACCGATATAACAAAACGAAGGTTAGCTTTTGTTAATTTGTCTAAGGCACTTTGATCTCCCTCACGAATGCGTTGTGCTAACTCAACTTCTTCTTCTGCGGTAATCATATCAATCTTACTTACATCTTGCAGGTAACTGTTCAAAGATTTTGTTTCTCTATTGGTAACCTGCTTGGTAATTTTGAGTTGTCTCATTGGATCAAATACGTTTTAGATTAATAAATTTTAAGGGTATATTTTTTATTTGTTGTCTACAATCTTAGCAATAAAAGGATATATCTAAGATCTGTTTTTACAAAATTCTAACATCACTACTTACTTATACGAAAGAGGTTGTGTGTTTGTTACAAAATAAATTGTTTTTTTTGAAACCTTTGTTTGTTGTTTGCGTTTGTATAATAAGTTCTACCACAGATATCCTTTTTAAGGATGTTTGAGGTTCTATTTCTTTAAGTTTTATCGCTTTATAGCCCCGTGGTGTATATATTTGTAGAAGACTATAAATCATTCTAAAGAGATTCAATGACCACTATGGTATAAAATAACGTGTTTATGAAATTTTATGTTTTTGTATTGATGCTTTTACTGAGCTTATCTCTAAGTGCACAGTTTGATAATACTACCAAAAAAGTTGATTTTGAGCCTATTGATAGGGTAGAGAAAGAGCCGACGGGCTTAAAATTGCCAACAGCTCCAATTCCAGGATTATCAAATCAACAAAACCGCTTTGAGATAAAAAATGATAATAACAATACTCTTGGTACAGATGACCCAGAGCCTCTTGATATCTCAACAGATGATGGCTTTTTAACTACTAAAACAGACATGACTCCCAATGCATTTGTTAAAGATAAACCAGCCTCTGATGCCTTTGATAGAGATCAGGTGCTTGGAGAGATTAAAACCAAGAGCGGTTTTGTAAATGTTGTTTATAGAGATCATCAAAGTATTGATGGTGACAGGATACGGGTATATGTTAATGATGATATTGTACAAAGTGATATTTCTTTGGATTCTAGTTTTAGAGGCTTTGATTTAACCCTAATTCCAGGACAAAATATCATAGAATTTCAAGCTTTAAATCAAGGTGAAAGTGGTCCAAACACTGCAGAGTTACACGTGTATGATGAAAATGGAACATTAATTTCTAAAAACGAATGGAATTTACTTACGGGAAGAAAAGCCACAATTGTAGTCTTCCAAGATTAAAATTTCAAACTCTTAAAATACTACGTTTAGTTGCGCTACTTCTGCTGGTTGCATATTGCCGATAGTATGTTCTCCAATTCTAACTCTCACCAGACGTAGTGTTGGAAATCCTACAGCTGATGTCATTTTACGAACCTGCCTAAACTTTCCCTGGGTAATGGTTATAGAAATCCAAGAAGTTGGCCCGTGGCGGTCATCTCTTATTTTTTTCGCACGTTTTGGTAGGGTAGGAGCACTTGATAGTAATGAGACTTTACACGCTTTGGTCAGAAAAGGTTTATTATCTGAGGTGATATAAACCCCTTCTTGAAGTTTTAAAATTTCAGGAGCGGTAATTAAACCATCTACTTGTGCATAATATTCTTTTTCAATACCACTATTATTTATATGATAGCTGTATGCTCCATTTGAAGTGAGAAGCAGCAGGCCCTCACTAGGTTCGTCGAGTCTTCCGATGGCCATTGTGCCCTCTGGAAAATTACCTAAAGCACCTAAAAAAGTTTTGTTTTTTGCGTGTTTGTCATTAGTGGTGAATTGGCTCACCACCCCATAGGGTTTAAAGATTTTATAATAGCTATGTTTTGTGTTTTGCATTGTTAGCCAATGAGCAAATCTATAATAGCAGCAAACTCAAAATCTTTTTCTGTGACCCCATCTGCATCATGGGTAGATAAGAAAATTTCTAGGGTATTGTAAACATTGGTCCATTTAGGATGATGATTAAGCCGTTCTGCTTCAAAAGCGATGCGTGTCATGGCAGAAAATGCTTCTTTAAAATTTTCAAATTCAAAACTTGTGTGAAGTCCTCCTTCAACATATTCCCAGCCCTGAAACTGAGTTAGTTTTTCTGTAATCTGTGCATGGGTATATTGTATCATATTTATGTGTTTTTTAGCGTAATTAGGTCCTCTAGTGTAGAGTTTTCAATAACAGATGCCACGGTAGTTTGATAGTTTGCAGGTAGGGTATTAAATTTTGGTAAAACCGCTAAGTATTGATCATCATTACTATTGTAAATACTTTTAAAGATTGGAGTTTTGTTGCTTATCTTCTCACAAATTTCAGTAAATAAGTCTTGATGATGAACCAAATCATTACTTGCCAAATGAAAAACACCCCTTAGCTCTTTGTTAATAATGTAATGAATTTGCTGCGCTATAGTATTGGCAGTAGTTACACTTACAATAAGATTTGGATACACATCAAACACAGCTTGATGTTTAATGGCTTGTCTTAATTGTAAGATTCTTGGGCTATAAGCACCAAGCACCATTGGTAGTCTTAAAATACTTACCTGATGTTTAATTTTCTCAAATAGGAGTTTTTCTACTGAGGCCTTAAATCTTCCATATTCACTCACTGCTCTAGGGCGAGTGTCTTCATAACTTGGCAGGTCAGTGGAGCCATCAAACACATTAACAGAAGATAAAAATAATAGCCTACACTGGGAAGCACCATTTATATATTTACAGACTTGTTTATGGGCGTGGTATTGCGCTTTAAAATTTCCGCGAAGGGCAGAAATAATAATAGTGGGTTTAATTTGTTTTAGGATTTGGGTGATATCATCATTGGCTACATCATACCCAAAGAAGGCCTTATTATTGTCATACAATTCATGGGCACTGTAATAGGTGCCATAAGTCTCAAAATAACTGCACAGTTCTCTATAGATAGCATTGCCAGTGTACCCGCTTGCCCCTAAAATTAATATACTGTGTTTTTGTTTTTGCATTTTTTTTAATTAACCTACTGCTTTAATTGATTATCAATAAGCAAACAAGGTATTTGTGATGCTTTATTTTTTGTAAAAGGGAAGTTTTACAACCATTGCTGGCACTATCTTGGTTCGTATTTGAATATATATTTGAGACCCAACTTCTTTTAAAGCCACAGGTACATATCCCAAACCAATACCCTTACCCATAGATGGAGACATGGTGCCGCTGGTAACCCTACCAATACTATTGCCCTGGGCATCAACAATTGCGTAGCCCTGTCTTGGGATACCTCGCTGTGAAAGCTCAAAACCTACCAATGTTTTTGATATTCCAAGCTCTTTTTGTTCTTGAAGGGATGCACTATTTATAAAATCTTTATTGAATTTTGTAATCCAACCAAGTCCTGCCTCTAGAGGTGAGGTAGTATCATCTATATCGTTTCCGTAAAGGCAATACCCCATCTCAAGTCTTAAGGTATCTCTCGCAGCAAGTCCAATGGGTTGGATGCCCCATTGTGAGCCAGCTTCAATTACTTTTGCCCATATGTTTGCTACCTGTGTGTTTTTACAATAAATCTCAAAACCACCACTACCTGTATAGCCAGTTGCACTAATAATTACATTTTCAACACCTGCAAAAGTGTTTATTTTGAAGGTGTAAAACTTTATAGCGCTCAAATCTTCTTGGGTAAGGCTTTGCATTGCTTGTATGGCCTTAGGACCTTGTATAGCCAAAAGAGAATATTGATCACTACAATTTTCAAGCACAGCTCCCATGGTATTGTGAGTGTTAATCCATGCCCAATCTTTATCAATGTTTGATGCGTTTACAACCAGCAGCCATTTTTCTGCATTTATTCTATACACTATAAGATCATCTACCACACCGCCATTTAGGTTAGGGAAACAACTATATTGGGCTTGCCCATCCTCTAGCTTTGAAGCGTCATTACTACAAACTTTTTGTATTAAATCCAGTGCATTAGCTCCTGTAACAAAAAACTCTCCCATATGGCTTACATCAAAAACACCCACTTTTTCTCTTACGGTTTGATGTTCTATGTTAATTCCCTGATAAGAAACAGGCATGTTATACCCTGCAAAGGGTACCATTTTTGCGCCAAGGGCTGCGTGTACTTTAGATAGAACTGTGTCTTTCATTGAATGTGGTGTTTACACAGTGAAAAAAAAATGTTGTATTAAACACTGTGTTTTATGTTGGTTAAAATTTTAAAAAAACAAATATAACTCTAGGGTAGTGGGCTTACCAAATTTTTATGTGTATTGCTTCAAAATAATACGTTATATGGTGTCACGCTTTTTTATTTGTATTGAAATTTTGTAAAAAAATCAATATACTAGCATTCTATCTAATTGCTAAATTTCTGTTAGTTATACAAAAACTTATATTGTATTTTTGTCTAAACAAAACTATAATCATGTCTGAAATACACCATATAAGCAGCTCCACTATTGAGCTATCTGTTATTAAAGATATTGTTGATAACCAAAAAAAAATTGCTCTTTCAAAAGAGGTTATTGATAAAATAAATAACTCATATGAGTTTCTTTCCAATAAAATAAAAAACAACGATACCCCTATTTATGGTATAAACACGGGTTTTGGGTCTTTGTGTAATGTTAAAATCTCTTCAGATAATTTATCAAAACTACAAGAGAATTTGGTTACCTCTCATGCCTGTGGTACGGGAGAATATGTGCCTAAGGCTATAGTGAAGTTAATGTTATTGCTTAAAATTCAATCTCTGAGTTATGGCTACAGTGGTGTGCAGTTGGTAACAGTTACTAGATTGGTAGCTATGTACAATGCCGATGTAATACCTGTTGTGTATACCCAAGGGAGTCTTGGCGCCTCTGGAGATTTGTCTCCACTAGCGCACATGTCTTTACCACTTTTGGGCAAAGGAGATGTTTGGATTCAAGATGCAATACTACCTACCTCTAGTATTATGAAAGAGCATAATTGGAGCCCAATAAAACTTATGGCTAAGGAGGGGTTAGCGCTTTTAAACGGCACCCAGTTTATGAGCGCCTACGGTGTTTATATGCTGCTCAAGAGTTATAAATATTCTTATCTGGCAGATGTTATCAGTGCTGTTTCTATAGATGCCTTTGATTGTAACATGAGCCCTTTTAATGCACTAGTGCACAAAGTGCGCCCACACAAAGGACAAGTAAAGACAGCTGCTCGCATCAATGATATATTGCAAGAGAGTGAACTTGGAGCTGCCGAAAAAACTAATGTTCAAGATCCGTATTCTTTTAGGTGCATACCTCAGGTACATGGTGCCACCAAAGATACCTTAGATTTTGTGCAACAGACATTTAAAACAGAAATTAACGCAGTTACAGACAACCCCAACATTTTTATAGAAGAAGATCTAATTATCTCTGGCGGAAATTTTCATGGCCAACCACTTGCCCTGGCTCTTGATTATATGGCTATTGCCATGAGCGAATTGGGCAGTATTTCTGAGAGAAGAACCTACCAGTTAATATCTGGTTTGCGTGATTTACCGGCTTTTTTGGTAAAAAATCCAGGCCTTAATAGCGGTTTTATGATTCCTCAGTATACAGCTGCAAGTATTGTGAGTCAAAACAAACAACTTGCAACTCCATCCTCTATAGATTCTATAGTCTCATCAAACGGCCAAGAAGACCATGTAAGTATGGGAGCTAACGGGGCAACTAAATGCTTACGTATTATAGATAATGTAGAAACCATACTAGCAATTGAACTTATGAATGCTGCGCAAGGATTAGCCTTTAGAGATAAAAAATCATCACCTTTTGTTATGTCATTTATTGAAAGTTATAGAGCTGTGGTTCCTTTTTTAGATGAAGATAGAATTTTAGCAGATGATATTCACGCAAGCGTTGCTTTTTTGCAAAGCTTTAATGTAGATAGTGATTTACTTTTCTAACATCTTTTTAAGTGCAACTTTCTTTCCCTTTGTTTGTCAATAGGTATCAACATAAAAAAACGCCTCTTATGGAAATAAGAGGCATTTTTGATATTCATTTTACAGATTTTGTTTAAGATTCTGTAGGCTTTTTCTTGTGTTTTTTAATTTTAATACTAAGTTCATTTTTCTTGGCATCTAAATCCATGGTTATACTGTCTCCTTCTTTAAGGTTGCTGTTAATTATTTCTTCAGCCAAGGCGTCTTCAATATATTTTTGAATGGCGCGTTTTAAAGGTCTAGCTCCATAATCAGAATCAAATCCTTTGTCTGCGATATAATCTTTTGCTTTTTTGGTTAGCGTTAAATCATACCCAAGTGATTTAATGCGAGTAAATAATATAGCCAATTCTATATCAATGATTTTATGAATATCATCACGGTGTAGGTTGTTGAATATCATCACATCATCAACACGATTTAAAAACTCTGGTGCAAACGCTTTTTTTAGTGCATTTTCAATAACCCCTTTGGCATTTGCATCTGCTTGGCTTGTTTGTGCTGCAGTACCAAAACCAACTCCTTGCCCAAAATCTTTCAATTTTCGTGCTCCAATGTTAGAGGTCATGATAATAATCGTATTTCTAAAATCTATTTTACGACCAAGGCTATCTGTTAGGTGGCCATCATCGAGTACTTGTAGTAACATATTAAATACATCTGGATGTGCTTTTTCAATTTCATCTAATAGCACCACAGAATAGGGTTTACGTCTAATTTTTTCTGTGAGTTGTCCACCCTCTTCATATCCAACATAGCCAGGAGGTGCTCCTACGAGCCTAGAGATGGCAAATTTTTCCATGTACTCACTCATGTCAATACGTATCAAAGAACTTTCGTTGTCAAACAACTCTTTGGCTAGAACCTTGGCTAATTGTGTTTTACCAACTCCTGTTTGCCCAAGGAAAATAAAGGATCCAATGGGTTTATTTGGATCTTTAAGTCCAGCTCTGTTGCGTTGTATCGCCTTTACAACCTTACCAACAGCCTGATCTTGTCCAATAACTTTTCCTTTAATAAGTGCTGGTAATTCTGCCAGTTTATTAATCTCTGTTTGAGCAATTCTATTGACAGGTACTCCAGACATCATAGATACAACTTCTTCTACATTGTCTTGGTCTACTGTTTCACGATGTAATTTAGAATCATTTTCCCAAATTTCTTGCTGGGCAATTAATTCTTTTTCAAGGTTTTTTTCATCGTCTCTAAGCTTGGCTGCCTCTTCATATTTTTGTTTTTTAACAACCGAGTTTTTAAGTTCTCTTACCTCTTCAAGTTTTTGCTCTAGCTCTAAGATTTTCTTTGGCACATTAATGTTAATGATGTGTACTCGAGATCCTGCCTCATCCAAAGCATCTATTGCCTTGTCTGGTAAAAAACGATCTGTCATGTACCTGTTTGTTAACTTCACACAAGCTTCCAATGCTTCTTTTGTGTAGCTTACATTATGATGTGCTTCGTACTTTTCTTTGATGTTTTCTAATATTTCAATCGTTTCTTCTACAGAGGTAGGTTCTACTAACACTTTTTGAAACCTTCTTTCTAAAGCGCCGTCCTTTTCTATGTATTGTCTATACTCATCTAAAGTTGTAGCTCCTACACATTGTATTTCTCCACGAGCCAACGCTGGTTTAAACATATTGCTAGCATCTAAAGATCCAGTAGCGCCACCAGCACCTACAATGGTATGAATTTCATCAATAAAGAGAATGATATCTTTGTTTTTTTCAAGCTCATTCATGAGGGCTTTCATGCGCTCTTCAAACTGCCCCCTATATTTAGTTCCAGCCACCAGACTTGCCAAATCTAGGGTTACCACTCGTTTGTCATACAAAATACGTGATACTTTACGTTGTACAATACGAAGGGCTAGCCCTTCTGCAATGGCAGATTTACCTACTCCAGGTTCTCCAATTAGTAGCGGATTGTTTTTTTTACGTCTACTTAAAATTTGTGACACTCTTTGTATCTCAGCCTCACGACCCACTACAGGGTCTAGTTTTCCTAGGTCTGCCATTTCAGTGAGATCTCTACCAAAATTATCTAATACAGGTGTCTTAGATTTTTTGTTTGTTTTTACTCCCGGATTACCAAATAAGTTTTCTTTGCCAGGCTCTTGTTTTTCTGGTTTTTGATCATCTGCAAACGAATCATCTGCCGAAGAAATATCTAGGTATTGATCATCATTGGATAGCATTGATTTAAATTGCTCTTTGACACTGTCATAATCTACTTTCATTTTTTCAAGTAGCTTTGTGGTTGGGTCGTTTTCATTTCTTAGAATACACAAAAGCAAATGAGCAGTATTAATAGAGGTGCTCTGGAACAGTTTTGCTTCTAAAAAAGTGGTTTTTAATGCGCGCTCAGCTTGCCGAGTTAGATGTAGGTTTTTTTTATCATTACCAATCATTCCTGTTTCTGGATTTGCTGGGCTTAATATTTCAACTTTACGTCTTAGGTAGTTTAGGTCTAGATCTAATGCGTTTAAAATGGTAACAGCTTTGCCGTCTCCATCTCTAAGTAGGCCAAGTATTAGGTGTTCGGTACCAATAAAGTCATGGCCTAACCGAAGTGCTTCTTCTTTGCTAAATGCAATAACATCTTTTACTCTTGGGGAAAAATTATCATCCATAGGTTACGTTCTCTTTCGTATAAAATTACTAAAAATTAATCTTATAAGTACAAAAACCATTCCTGTTTCTAACAAGTATTTTTTTTTAACATTATACACCCTATTTGCTCCCTTGTCCCCCTCTTTAGTTATTAACCAATTAGGGGTGCCTTTTTGTTAATAAAAACGTGAATAAGACCCTTGTTTTTTTAGGTAAAAAATGAGGAAATACCGTATCTTGCTTAACTAGTAGAAAAAAACATAAATATAATATAATACAACTATGGCTGAAGGTGAAAAATTGATTCCTATCAACATTGAAGATGAAATGAAATCGGCTTACATCGATTATTCGATGTCTGTAATTGTGTCACGTGCGCTGCCAGATGTACGTGATGGTATGAAACCTGTTCACAGGAGAGTTTTGTTTGGAATGCACGAACTGGGTATTCGAGCAACTGGTGCCCATAAAAAGTCTGCAAGAATTGTTGGAGAAGTTTTGGGGAAGTATCACCCACATGGAGATACATCTGTTTATGATGCTATGGTACGTATGGCTCAAGAATGGAGTCTGCGTTATTTACTTGTAGATGGCCAAGGTAATTTTGGCTCTGTAGATGGAGATAGTCCTGCTGCAATGCGATATACTGAAGCTAGGATGCAGCGTATTAGTGAAGATATGTTGGCAGATATAGATAAAGATACAGTAGATCATCAATTAAACTTTGATGATACCTTAAAAGAGCCTACGGTGCTTCCAACTAGAATCCCTGGCTTGTTAATTAATGGAGCTTCTGGTATTGCCGTTGGTATGGCAACAAATATGCCACCTCATAACCTAACAGAAGTTGTTGATGGTATACAGGCATACATTGATAATCCAGAAATTGATATAGATGGACTCATGCAGTATGTAAAAGCTCCAGATTTTCCAACCGGAGGTGTTATATATGGGTATGATGGAGTGAAAGATGCATTTCATACAGGGCGCGGTCGTATTGTTATGAGAGCTAAGTCCAGTTTTGAAGAGGTTGGTGGTAGAGAATGTATCATTGTAAATGAGATTCCATATCAAGTCAATAAGGCAGACATGATTAAGAAAACTGCTGATTTAATCAATGATAAGAAAATTGAGGGTATCTCAAATATCCGTGATGAGTCTGACAGAAATGGAATGCGTATTGTTTACATACTTAAAAGAGACGCCATTCCAAACATAGTATTAAACACTCTATTTAAATACACCGCACTTCAATCAAGTTTTAGTGTCAACAACATCGCACTTGTAAAAGGGAGGCCACAAATGCTAAATCTTAAAGACTTGATTCATTATTTTGTGGAGCACCGTCATGAGGTTGTTGTAAGAAGAACAGAATATCTTTTAAGAAAAGCCAATGAAAGAGCACATATACTGGAGGGGTTAATTATTGCCTCAGATAACATAGATGAGGTGATACGTCTTATTCGCGCCTCTTCAAATGCAGATGCTGCTAAAGCTGCCTTAATTAAAGCCTTTGAGCTGACAGATATCCAGGCCAAGGCAATTGTTGAGATGCGTTTGCGTCAATTAACCGGTCTAGAGCAAGATAAACTTCGTACAGAGTATGAACAACTCATGAAAACCATAGAAGACTATCAAGACATTCTTGCCAACAAAGCGCGTAGAATGGCAATTATTAAAGAAGAACTGCAAGAGATCCAAACCAAATATGGAGATGAGCGCCGTTCTGTAATTGAGTATGCTGGTGGAGATGTTAGTATTACAGATTTAATTCCAGATGAGCAGGTGGTATTAACCATATCTCATGCGGGATACATCAAACGTACCTCATTGGCAGAATATAAAACACAAAATAGAGGTGGAGTAGGGCAAAAAGCATCTGCCACAAGAAATGAAGATTTCTTAGAGCACTTATTTGTGGGAACCAACCACCAATACATGTTGTTTTTTACACAAAAAGGAAAATGTTTTTGGATGCGAGTTTTTGAAATCCCTGAGGGAAGCAAAACATCAAAAGGGCGCGCCATTCAAAACCTAATTAATATAGAACCAGATGATAAGGTAATGGCATTTATTTGTACCCAGGATCTAAAGGATGAAGAGTACATAAACAGCAAATATGTAATTATGGCCACCAAAAAAGGTCAAGTCAAGAAAACACCATTAGAGCAGTATTCTAGACCAAGGACCAATGGTATTAATGCCATAACTATTAAAGAAGGTGATGAGCTTTTGGAGGCAAAACTAACTACGGGAGACTCTCAAGTAATGCTTGCAGTTAAGAGTGGTAAAGCCATTAGGTTTGAGGAAGAAAAAACAAGACCAATGGGTAGAAATGCCTCTGGAGTTCGCGGTATTAGACTGGCAGATGATGCAGATGAAGTTGTTGGGATGATAGCCATTAATGACACCGCTTCTGAAATTTTAGTGGTTTCAGAAAATGGATACGGTAAAAGATCTAGCATTGAAGACTACCGCATCACAAACCGTGGTGGGAAAGGAGTGAAAACAATTAGCCTTACAGATAAAACCGGAAAACTTGTAGCCATTAAAAATGTGGTGGATAGTGATGATTTAATGATTATCAATAAATCTGGTATTGCCATTAGAATGGCCGTAGATAGTCTTCGAGTGATGGGGCGTGCAACTCAAGGAGTTCGTTTAATCAAAGTTCGTGAAGATGATTCTATTGCAGCTGTAGCTAAGGTGATGAAAGAAGACGATCCAGAATTGGAGGAGTCATTAGAAGATGCAGATTCTCAAATCACTCCTGTTGATTTAGCAGCTGATCAAGACCCTAGTGTCAATACTAACACTGAAGAAGAATAAATAACTATTAATAATTCAGAAATTTTAAAACGAATATTTCTGACTCTAATTATTTTAAGATGAAAAAATCGGTAATACTGGCTGGTGCACTTTTAGTTGCTGTAGCCTCTTTTGGCCAAAAAAAAGAAATTAAAAAAGCCCAAAAGGCATTTGTAAAGGGAGATGTTCAGGCGGCACAAACGCTACTGAATGTTGCAGAAACTAAATTGGGTGAAGCAGACCTTGAAACAAAAATAGATTTTTATATAGCAAAAGGTGAAGTGACATTAGCCCAGGCGGGAAAATCTGGGTATCAGCAGATGAAAGAGGCTGCAACTGCTTACAAGATGGCTCAAAAATTAGACACAAAAAACCAGTATAAAGGCCTAATAGATTCTGGTCTAGATAATACTCGTGTAGCTTTGTTTAATAGTGCCATTACAGAATCTAACGCAAAAAATTATTCTAAAGCTGGGGAGAAATTTTATTTAAGTTATACGGTAAAAAATGACACCATCGATCTGTATTATGCAGCGGGAAGTATGATAAATGCCAAAGATTATGATGCAAGTCTTGATTATTACCAGCAGTTGCTCGATCTTGGGTATACAGGTATTAAAAAGAAATATACAGCACTACGTATAGAAGACAATAAACAAGTGACCTTTGCCTCTGAGGCAGATAGAAATACAGAATTGTTGTCTGGAAAATATACAAAACCAGGTGAGCGAATGTCTGAATCTGTGAAGGGCGATATTTTAAAAAATGTAGTACTTATCCTCTCTAGTAAAGGAGAGAATGATAAGGCTATTGCTCTTATGAGGGAAGCTAGAGAAGAAAACCCCAAAGATATAACTCTTGTTAGAGCAGAGGCAGAAATGGTATATAAAATGGGAGATATAGCCCGTTATGACGAGTTGATGCAACAAGTTTTACAATTTGACCCTTCAGATCCAGAGCCTTATTATAACATTGGTGTTGTGGCTGCCACCTCCGGCAATCCTGCTAAGGCCATAGAATTTTACAAAAAAGCAATAGAATTAAAACCAGACTATACCTCTGCCCTTGTAAATCTTGGTGCTTTGATATTAAGAGATGAGATGAAAATTGTAGATGAAATGAATTCTTTGGGGATGTCTAAGGCAGATTCCAAAAAATATGATGCCTTAGAGATGAAAAGAGAAGGACTCTACACAGAGGCGCTTCCTTATCTAGAGGCTGCTTACAGTTATAGAAGTGATAATCCTCAACTTGTTGCAAAACTAAAAGAAATATATAGCCTTTTGGGCATGGACGCTAAAGAAGCTGAGATGAGGTCTAAACTCTCTGAATTAGAAAATTAAGCTATTAGTAACCTGAAAAAAACCGCCACAATATGGCGGTTTTTTTATATACAGTATTTACTTGACAAATTAAATTTACACAATGCGTTTGATCACTCTTAATTTATGAGTGTGAAGGTTTGTTTGAATATTAAAAATACCTGTGTGGTCAAGCCTGTCTATACGAACTTTACCATGGGCATGAATGATATAATTGTCTTTCATTATAATTCCCACATGTATAATATCTCCCTCAGTATTATCAAAAAATGCCAAATCACCAGGTTCACTTTCTTCTATAAAACTCAAGGCTTCTCCCTGCTCAACTTGTTGGCTTGCATCACGTTTTAATTTATAACCATTAAGTTTATATACCATTTGAGTAAACCCGCTACAATCTATGCCAAAAGGTGTTTTTCCTCCCCAAAGATATGGGGTGTTGAGGTATAAAAGAGCTGTGTTTATTATATTGTCTTTAGTAAATTTTTCTTGTACAGTACTTCCTTCGAATTCGTGTTTTAATAGGGGTAAGGCGTTTAAAGTACTCCCCATTACTATAGATATCATTTGGTTATCTTGGGTAGATACCACATCTACAAGATCCTCACTTATTTTAGGAGTTTGTTTAGAGATATCATTGTAATGTTCTTCTTCTAGAAATAGAAATTGTTTGTTGTCTATCCAGGCTTCATATGTATCATAGGCTAGGCGAATTCTACTCCATTTTTTTCTTGATTCTAAAACCTTAAACACCTCACCATACAATACTTGGGTCACTAGCTCACTGCTGTCTGCAGCTTCTGCTCTAAGAGGCACTATACTAAGATTACAAATACCGTATTTCATAAAATAAATGTGAGTTAGGCTCTTTGAATTACCATAGCAGTAGCGCCACCACCACCATTACAAATTGCTGCCGCTCCTATTTTCGCGTCGTTTTGTTGTAGAACATTTAGCAGTGTGATTAAAATGCGCACACCACTAACTCCCAAAGGATGCCCAAGAGAAACTGCTCCACCGTTTACATTTACAATATTTTTATCCAAACCTAAAATTTTCATATTAGCAAGCCCAACCACTGAAAAGGCTTCATTAAGCTCAAAGAAATCTACCTGATCTTGAGTCACTCCGGCTTTAGCAAGGGCCTTTGGCAAGGCCTTTGATGGAGCTGTGGTAAACCACTGCGGCTCATGTGCTGCATCTGCGTATCCTTTTATGGTAGCCAATATAGTGAGCCCAAGAGCGTTGGCCTTTTCTTCACTCATTAAAACCATAGCACCAGCACCATCATTAATAGTGGAGGCATTTGCGGCTGTAACGGTACCTTCTTTTGTGAAAGCGGCACGTAATGCAGGGATTTTATCGATTCTAACATTTTTAAACTCTTCATCTTCACTTACTATTACAGGGTCACCTTTTCTTTGAGGAACTGCAACTGGTATGACTTCATTAGAGAATTTTCCTTCGCTCCAAGCCTTTGCAGAACGTTTGTAGGATTCTATAGCAAATGCATCTTGATCTTCTCTGGAAAACTTATATTTAGTTGCACAACTATCTGCCAATACACCCATAGCATTTTTGTCAAAGGGGTCTACAAGCCCATCTTTTTGCATGCCATCTAGCATTGTAGTTGGTCCAAATTTCACTCCCTTGCGCATGTGCAAATAATGTGGAATGTTACTCATACTCTCCATTCCTCCGGCTATAACAACATTGGCATCTCCAAGTGCAATAGCTTGAGCCGCGTGTATTACAGCTTTCATGCCAGAGGCACATACCTTGTTTACCGTTGTACATGGCACTGTGTCGGGTATGCCCGCACCTATTGCTGCTTGTCTGGCTGGCGCTTGACCTACACCGGCCTGTACCACATTACCCATGTAAACTTCATCTACTTGAGTTGCATCTAGGTTGATTTTATCTAAAGCTCCCTTTATGGCAAAACTTCCTAATTCGGTAGCTGTTAACGAGGATAAACCTCCCATAAAACTGCCTATTGGAGTTCGCACTCCAGCAACAATGACAACTTTTTTTATCATAATATTGAATTAAAATTTATGTAATGAGTAACTAAACCAAGCTTTAAATAATGGCTACGAAATTACATATTTATAACTAAATTATCAATATTTACAGCCATAGGTTTTGTTAGTGCCTCTGCCAATAGGTATCTTTACCTTGAATACACTTATTATGAAAAATACATTAAGCACACTATCTAGAAATCAATCCTTATTATACAAAGTATTTCTTTTTATTGCAGCTACTTTTTTAATACTCTATCTTTTTCCTAAAGCTGGACAATTCAAGTATGATTTTCAGAAAGGAAAGCCATGGCAGTATGAGAATTTGTATGCTCCTTTTAGTTTTACTATAAAAAAAGATGCATCGTCACTTGAGATTGAAAAACAGCAGATAGTTGATAATGCAGAACCCTATTTTGATATAGATTTTGCTGCAGTTGAAAGTGTTAAAATAGAGTTTTATCGTTTGTTGGATGAGGCCTACCAGAATTCATTATTTAGAGAATCCAAACTATCTCTACAAAGTAAAGGAGCTACTATTATAGATGAAATTTACAAGCATGGTGTTGTAAGTGAATTATACTCTTATGATGCTGATAAACTTGTATATTTAAAAAACGGAAATGAAATTGATAAGGTTACCTTTCATCAAATTGTAAATTTTGATGCTGTTTCCTCTATTGTTGAAGACGCTACTTCTTTAGAGACAATTTCCCCTAGTATAGACCTTTTGGAGAAAATATTAACTATTGTTATCAAGCCAAATGTTTCTCTAAACACTAAACTAACTCAGGCCGCCATAGATGATGAGATAAATGCCATGAATCCTAACAAAGGGATTATAGAAAAAAGTGGTCGTATCATAGCCAAAGGCGAATTGGTAGACACAGACGCCTACCAAATTTTAGATTCTCTAAAGGCAGAATATCAATCTCAAGTCTGGACCAAATCAAATTATCTCTGGCTTATAGTAGGCTATGGATTACTTGTAATGTTGGTTTTGTTGATGTTGTTATTATTTCTCAAAAAATACAGGCCAGAAATATATAGCAACAATACTAAAGTAACCTTTATCTTTTTTAATGTATTGTTAATGGTTTTACTTACCACTATTGTGGTAAAAATGGATGCCAAATATGTGTATGTAGTACCTCTGTGTATACTACCTTTAATTTTAAAGGCATTTTTTGATCCTAGATTAGGCTTATTTGTTCATGTACTTACCATACTATTGCTTGGATTTATAGTACCAAATAGTTTTGAATACTTGTTTTTACAAATTATTGCAGGTATCGTAACTATCTTAACTGTCTCTGAGCTATACAAAAGAGCAAATCTATTTATTTCTGTTTCGCAGATTACCTTTATTTATATTATTGGATATCTTGCATTTGTTCTTATACAAGAAGGGAATATATATGAGTTTAAGTGGGAAATATTAGGGTATTTCGGTTTATGTGGTTTAGCCACTTTATTTGCTCATCCCTTAATTTACTTCTATGAAAAATTATTTGGTTTGGTGTCAGATGTGTCTCTTTTAGAGCTGAGTGATACCAATTCAAAACTGTTAAAAGAGCTTTCCAACAAAGCTCCGGGAACCTTTCATCACTCTTTAAATGTTGCTAATCTTGCAGAGGCAGCTGCACAAGAAATTGGAGCCAATTCTATGCTAGTTAGGGTTGGTGCTTTGTATCATGATATTGGTAAAATGGCCAGTCCTACATTTTTTACAGAAAACCAATTAAGTGGAGTCAATGCCCATGATGAACTAGACCCAAAAGAGAGCGCCAGTATTATTGTAGGTCATGTTATAGATGGTATTGAAATTGCCAGAAAATACAATCTTCCAGATAGAATTATAGACTTTATACGTACTCATCACGGTACAAGCATGGTGTATTATTTTTACAAAAAAGAGTTGCAAACTCAAGGAGAGGCAAACAAAGCCGATTTTAAATATCCTGGTCCTATTCCTTTTTCTAAGGAAACTGCTATTTTAATGATGGCTGATAGTGTGGAGGCCGCCAGCAAGAGTTTAAAAGAACCAACATCCACAAAAATTGATGTGTTTGTAGAAAAAATTATTGATACCCAGATGGAACAGGGTCAGTTTTTAAATGCCAATGTGACTTTCAAAGAGATTCAGCTCATAAAGAAAGTTTTAAAGAAAAAGCTAAATAATATGTTTCATTTAAGAGTAGAATATCCAGAGTAATTTGTCCTTATTTAATACCACAAGGACTTCATAACTATTATTTTTTGCCTTGATTTGTTAAAAAGTGGTACTTTTGTATCCTGAAAACGTTTCAGAACACTTCCTTATGAGCCAAAAAAAACTATTAAACGCAACAGAGATTCATGTCGCTTTGCATCGTTTGGCTTGTCAATTAATAGAAAACCACAACGATTTTTCTCAAACGGTACTCATTGGTATACAGCCAAGAGGTGGCTATCTAGCCAAGCGATTGGTAGGTCTTTTACAAAATCAGTACAAAATTAAAGAAGTACAATTAGGTTTGTTGGACATTACTTTTTATCGAGATGACTTTAGAAGAAGTGAAAAACCTCTAGAGGCAAATAAAACAGCTATAAATTTTGTGGTCGAGGATAAAAAAGTTGTTTTTATTGATGATGTACTCTACACAGGAAGAAGTATCAGAAGCGCATTAACAGCCATTGGAGACTTTGGCCGCCCAACAGAAATAGAATTACTTACCCTTGTAGATAGAAGATTTAGTAGGCATTTACCAATACAGCCAGATTATAGAGGTAGGCAAGTAGATGCTATTGATGGTGAAAAGGTACGAGTTTGTTGGCAAGAACAAGACGGAGAAGATGCAGTCTATTTAATAAAAGAATAATTATAAGATGTCTGAATTAAGCGTAAATCACTTATTAGGAATTAAATACATCACAGAGGAGGACATTCAACTCATCTTTGAAACTGCAGACCATTTTAAAGAGGTGATTCATAGGCCCATTAAAAAAGTGCCTTCACTGAGAGATATTACCATTGCTAACTTATTTTTCGAGAACAGCACTCGCACTAGACTTTCTTTTGAACTTGCAGAAAAAAGACTTTCTGCAGATATTGTGAATTTTTCTGCAGGATCTTCTTCAGTAAAAAAAGGAGAATCTTTAGTCGATACAGTTAATAACATTTTATCAATGAAAGTTGATATGGTGGTGATGCGTCATCCAAATCCAGGAGCTGGTGTATTTCTGTCCAAGCATATAAACGCAAGTATTATAAACGCTGGAGATGGCGCCCATGAGCATCCTACACAAGCCCTGCTAGACTGTTACTCTATTAGAGAGCGTTTGGGAGATGTAGCTGGTAAAAAAGTGGTAATAGTGGGTGATATACTTCACTCAAGAGTTGCGTTATCTAATATTTTTGCCCTACAAAAACTAGGTGCTATAGTAAAAGTTTGTGGTCCTAAGACATTAATGCCACGCTATATAGAATCATTGGGAGTTACTTTTGAGCCTAATTTAATAGAAGCTTTAAACTGGTGTGATGTAGCCAATATGCTGCGGGTACAAAACGAGAGAATGGATATCAGTTATTTCCCATCTACTAGAGAGTACACACAGCAGTTTGGATTAAACAAAGCCATATTAGATAACTTGGGTAAAGAAATTATTGTGATGCATCCAGGACCAATTAATAGAGGTGTTGAGATTACAAGTGATGTTGCAGACTCCAAACAAGCAATCATTCTTGACCAAGTTCAAAACGGCTTGGCTGTGCGTATGGCCGTATTATATTTACTGGCCTCTAAAATCAAAAGAAATGATAATTAATACCTCTGAGACCTTTACTGTTTTAAAAGACCAGAAAGATGATATTGAAGATTTTGCTAGGTTTTTAAAACGTAGCATCCCAACTAGATTTCAAGATCAAAATCTTATCATTGATTTGCTGTCTTATTCAGATTTGTCTTTAAATCAATTACTTTTATTTATTGAGCTTTCTAACCAACATCGAATTTTAAAACATTCTTTTGTAATTGTAAATAACGCCATTGATCCAGACACACTACCCAATGAGATTATGGTAGTGCCAACTCTTTTAGAGGCCCAAGATGTTATTGAGATGGAAGAAATTGAAAGAGATCTAGGCTTTTAAAAACATAGACCTTCTAACTCTATACTTATTTTAGAAAACAACTAATGCATACCTATGTTTAATCTAGTATTTTAATAGCATGAAATTAACAATTGTTGGTTGTCATTCTGCCTCACCACGCTATGATGCAAATCCTACTGCACAGATCCTAGAGGTAAAAGGACACTTGTTTTTAATAGATTGTGGGGAGGGTACCCAGGTACAGCTTAGAAAATTTAAAATTAAATTTGCTAGAATAAAACACATTTTCATTTCTCACCTGCATGGCGATCATTTTTTTGGTTTAGTAGGTTTAATAGCTACCTTTAAATTATTAGGCAGGGATACTCCTTTACACATCTATGGGCCAAAAGGAATTAAACAAGCTGTTTTACTGCAACTTAAGTTAGGGAAAACCTACACCAATTTTGATCTCAAATTTCATGAGTTAGAAAGTAACCAGCCAACATTATTGTTTGAAGACGCTATTTTAAGCATTACTACCATTCCCCTAAAACATAGAGTATACACAAATGGGTTTTTATTTCAACAAAAGCCTGGTGATCGAGTATTAAATATTCAAAAAGCGACACAATTAGGCATAGATCCTTCTTACTATCAAAAAGCCAAACAAGGATTTGATGTTCCAGACAGCAATGACAATATGGTCTCTAATACTGCTATTACATTTGATCCAGCTCCTCCAAAGTCTTATGCTTATTGTAGCGACACAGCTTACTTTGAACAGATTATCCCTCAAATATCAAATAGCACGCTACTCTATCATGAGGCTACTTTTTTACAACAACATGCTCACTTAGCACTCAAAACAATGCACAGCACCTCCGAGCAGGCGGCAATAATCGCTAAAAAGGCAAATGTTGGCACATTACTTTTAGGTCACTATTCTGGGCGTTATAATGATTACTATGAGTTTAAACTTCAGGCTCAGAAAATTTTTACACCAACAAAACTAGCCACAGATGGGACCGTTTTTGAAATCTAAGCCATGGTTGTTTCACCAGTTTGTTATTTTACTCCTAGTTTTTTCACATAACTTTAAAGATTCAGGCATACTATAAATTAGGCAATATTTGTACCTTGCAGTAAAGATGAGTTTATGGATAAGAACCTTCACAACTACAGAAAATCTTATGAAAAAGGATCCCTTACAGAGGATACTATCCTAGAAAATCCCTTGGAGCAATTTGCTGCTTGGTTTTTAGAGGCAGAGAAGGCACCTGGAGTTGAGGAGCCAAATGCAATGACCCTTAGTACTGTAGATAGCCAAGGTGCTCCAAGGTCTCGGGTAGTGCTCCTTAAAGAATTTACACAACAAGGGTTTGTATTTTATACTAATTATACTAGTGGTAAAGGCCAAGCTATTGCAAACAACAACAACGTCTGTGTTTCTTTCTTTTGGCCCTCATTGGAGCGTCAAATTATTATAACGGGTAAGGCCGTGAAAATTTCAGAAGAAAATTCTATCGCTTATTTTAATAAAAGACCCCGAGAGAGTCAATTGGGTGCTGTTGTAAGTGACCAATCTACGGTTATAGAAAGTAGAGAAGCCCTAGAAGTAAAGTTATTGCAATTAGAAAAACATTATGATAACAAGACTATAGTAAAACCAAATCATTGGGGCGGTTATTTAATACAGCCAACCTCCTATGAGTTTTGGCAGGGTAGAAGCAGTAGGTTACATGATAGGATTAAGTACACCAAAAACGGTAATAGCTGGAGTATAGGTAGACTGCAACCCTAGTTTAGTATCTAATTTCATTAATAATGAAAACATTATATTTTATTAGACATGCTAAATCTTCTTGGAAACACCATGTAGATGATTGGAAAAGACCGTTAAAAAAAAGAGGTGTTTTGGATGCTATACAAGTTTCAAAATTGCTGGCAAAAACATGTATTAAACCCCAAGTAATTATTTCAAGTGATGCGGTGAGAGCCTGCAGTACTGCCAGGTATTTTAAAGATGCTTTTGCCCTTAAAAATGATGCCTTTATATTAAACCCCCAATTGTATGATTTTAGCGGCCAACAAGTTTTAAAACTTATTAAAGAATTAAAAAACACCTTAGATTATGTAATGCTATGTGGGCATAATCATGCATTTACCTCCATAGTTAATAGCTTGGGTAGTATTAACATTAATAATGTACCTACTTGCGGTTTTGTAGCCATTACCTTTGAGGTAAATAAGTGGAGTGAGATAACCACAGGAACAACCAGTAGCATGATTTTTCCAAGAGATTTAAATAAATACTATGACACCAAAACCAACTAAAGCTCCCTCTGAGAACAGCTATTATAACCGTGAATTAAGCTGGTTGCAATTTAATGCACGCGTGCTACAAGAGGCAGAAGACAATACAACTCCACTACTTGAAAGGTTGCGCTTTATTGGAATTTTTTCAAATAATCTAGATGAGTTTTTTAAAGTTCGATATGCTACTATAAAGCGTATTGCTGATGCTGGGAAGGGTGGGCGTAGCTTTTTAGGAGGTATCTCTGCCTCAGAGCTTATGGAGTTAATTACTCAAACAGTAATACAACAGCAAAAGACCAGTTTAGGTATTTTAAGTGGTATAAAACAGGAGCTTAAACAAGAGCAGATATTTATGATTAATGAGACGGAGGTATCTGCCTCTCAGTCTGAATTTATTGCAGATTATTTTTTACAAAAAGTTAGTCCAGCCATGGTGGTTATCATGATTGGAGAACTTAAAGAATTTCCTTCATTAAAAGATAGCGCAGCCTATCTAGCCGTGAAAATGGAAATGACTAAAGATGATACAACTTTTACATCAAAGAATAATTATGCCCTTATTGAGATTCCAAAAAATGTAGAAAGATTTGTAGAATTACCCTCTCAGGACGGTAAAAAATACATCATTATTTTGGATGATTTGATACGATACATGCTCCACCAAATTTTTAGCATCTTTAACTATAATACTATTTCTGCACACATGATAAAAATCACTCGCGATGCTGCCCTAGATATAGAGAGTGATTTAAGTAAAAGTTTTATTGATAAGATATCTAAATCTGTCAAAAACAGAAGTGATGGAGATCCTGTAAGACTTGTTTATGATAAGACCATAGATAATGAGACACTCTCCTTTTTAATGGAAAAAATGGGTATAAAAAACTCTGATAGTATTAACCCTGGTGGGAGATATCATAACAGAAGAGATTATATCAAGTTTCCTAGCTTAGGACGTCCAGACCTGCAATATGAAAAAATAAAACCCCTGCACATACCAGGTTTGTCCCTTGTGGGAAGTTTATTGGATAAGGTTGCCAAAAAAGATTACTTGTTACATGCACCCTACCAAACCTTTTCTTACGTAGTAAAGTTTTTGCGTGAGGCAGCACTAGACCCTACTGTAAAAACAATAAAAATTACCATTTATAGACTCGCTGAGGTTTCTCACATTGCCAGTAGTTTAATTAATGCAGTTAAAAATGGTAAACAAGTAACGGTGCAAATAGAACTTCAAGCACGTTTTGATGAACAGGCCAATATTCAATACGCTGAACAATTACAGCGTGAGGGTGTGAAACTTGTATTTGGAGTTGCAGGTCTTAAAGTACATTGTAAAATATGTGTTGTAGAGCGATTGGAAGAGGGAAAGTTGAAAAAATATTCAATTATAACTACAGGAAACTTTAATGAATCTACGGCAAGGATATACACAGATTACACCTTGTTCACCGCCAATCAAAAAATTGGTAAAGAACTCAATAGAGTGTTTGATTTTTTTGAGGTGAATTATAAAATTAAAGAGTACAAACACTTAATTGTATCTCCACATTATACCAGAACAGCAATTTATGATTTAATACAAACTGAGATATCAAATACCGCACAAGGTAAAACAAGTGGTATTAAATTAAAACTAAACAGCTTGTCTGACACCAAACTAATAGACAAACTTTACGCTGCTAGTACAGCAGGTGTTAAAATTCAATTAATTGTTAGAGGAATTTGTTGTTTGATACCAGGGGTAAAAAATATGAGTGAAAACATCGAGGTGATTAGTGTTGTAGATAAGTTTTTAGAGCACCCAAGACTTTATATATTTGAGAATGATGGAGCACCTAAGGTATATATATCTTCTGCAGATTTTATGCGAAGAAATCTAGACACAAGAGTAGAGATCTCTTGTCCAATATACGACCAGCAAATTAAAGAAGAAATTCTAGAAACCTTTGATATTTGTTGGAGCGATAATGTAAAAGCTAGATGTATTTCTCAAAAACAAGACAACGTATACAGAAACAATAACAACCCAAAAGTACGATCACAATTTGCATTGTATGAATTTTATAAAAATAAACTAGAAAATTAATTTGTTACACATAGAGAAATATGCTGCCATTGATATAGGTTCTAATGCTATACGTCTTCTCATTGCAACGGTTATAGAGAAAGAGGGCTTTCCTACTCAATTTAAAAAAACCTCCCTTGTGCGCCTTCCCATTAGATTGGGCGCCGATGTTTTTTTAAAGGGTAGTGTCTGCTCAGATAATTATAAGCGTCTTTTAGATGCGATGATGGCCTATTCATTAATTATTAAAACCCACAAGGTGGTTGCCTTTAGGGCTTGTGCAACTTCTGCTATGCGTGAGGCTAAAAATGGTCAGCAAATTGTATCAAGACTTAAAGCCGCTACTGGTATAGAGATTCAAATTATTGATGGGAATGATGAGGCTGCTATTATTGCCTCTACAGATTTAAAACAACTCATTAGTGATAATAAGGTGTTTTTATATGTTGATGTAGGAGGTGGCTCTACAGAATTCACTCTATTTGCTAATGGTCATACTATTGCCTCACAATCATTTAAACTTGGAACGGTACGTATTATTAATGGCATGGTTGACGATACTACCTGGCAGCAAGCAAAAAACTGGGTTACTCAGCACACAAAGGCATATTCAAAAATTGATGTTATTGGATCTGGCGGAAATATAAACAGTATATATCGCTTTAGTGAGAAGAAGGTAGGCAAACCACTTAGTTATTTGTTTATGTCTAGCTTTTATCAAAAAATAAAACAGTATGATTACCACCAGCGTGTTTTTGATTTGAAAATGAATCCAGATAGGGCAGATGTTATTATTCCTGCCACACGTATATATCTTTCTGCCATGAAGTGGGCACAAGCAAAAAATATATATGTTCCAAAAATCGGTTTGGCAGATGGTATTGTAAAGCAGCTTTATAATGAGCGAAATGCTGCTGGGTTGAAATAGAATTAGTTTGTCTATAGCACTTAACTATCCATGAATGCTCTGGTTTTTACTCAAATTTTTCATGACTTGAGCTTCAAAATCTAGTAACTCTTGCCATTTTTTATCTACTTCTTTGCGCTCCCCATATTTTCTGGCAAAGCCCAGAAACATGGTGTAATGATTTGCCTCACTAACCATAAGTTTATGATAAAAATCTGCTAATTCTGGATCTTCTAATTCTTCACTAAGTAGTCTAAAACGCTCACAACTTCTAGCCTCTATTAGTGCGGCGTATAAAAGTCTGTGTACTAGTTGAGTGGTTCTGCTGCCACCCTTTGGAAAGAATTTTAAAATCTCCAAAACGTATTTATCTTTACGATCACGGCCCAAAGTCCAGCCACGGGCTATGATTTTATCGTGTACTAGCTTGAAGTGACTTATTTCTTCTTTAACCAGCGCAACCATTTCTTGCACTAACTCTGTATATTCTGGGAAAGAAACAATTAACGAGATGGCAGTAGATGTTGCTTTTTGTTCGCAATAGGCGTGATCTGTTAAAATTTCTTCAATGTTTTTCTCGACAATATTTACCCATCGGGGGTCTGTAGGTAATTTTAACCCCAGCATTTTTATTGGATGTTGTTTTTTTAAATTCATAGCAGTATTTTAAATATCTAGTTCAAAGGCATTTCTAAGAGCTTCTAAAGTAGGATTTTTTTCTACTAATTTTTCATATTTTTCTTTATCGGTATAGGCGTACCGTTTTACTTCTAGTTCATTGACATTTATGACAAGATCAACAGTGTAATTTTGAAGTTTTTTACGCATGTAGGTTAACAGGTCAAACTTATCTCTTTCTACTTCAAGTTTGATAGTTTGGTTTGGAAACTCAAGATGGATCATTCCATCTATTAAAGTTGGAACATTCATACTAAGGTGAGATAGGAAATTGTATTTCCCCTGCTTTTTAACTATTTCTGTATATGCATTCCAGTGGGTGATCATTTGCTCCTGTGTGAACGCTTTATTGGGAAGGTTTTCTTCACTGGGGCTTCTATCACTTATTTCTTTTGCGAGTTGGTGCTTTTTTTGAATACTTTTTAGAGATAAAGCCGAAACTCTTTTTTTGGAACCAACCTCCCCTTTAATGACTTGTGGACTTTGGATAACTTGTTGGCTATTTGGAGCAGTAACAGGTTTATCATTGTTTTGCGCTTCTTGTTTTTCTTCAACAATAGAAGTGTTTTGTGCAATTGGCATAGGCTCGGGCGTGTCAAGCTTTTCTTTAGCTTGGCCTACTATTTCTTTAAAATGTGCTGGAGGAAGAACAAAACGTTTGTCTAGTTTATTGCGCTTTTTTTTTTCTCCCTGCGCAGTGAGAGAAGTCAATTGCATTAAGCATAATTCAACGAGTAATCGTTGGTTACGACTTGTTTTATATTTCAAATCACAAGAATTTGAAACCTCGAGCGCCTCAAGTAGAAATTGACTAGGTGTTTTTTGTGATTGCTCTAAATACATCTTCTTTACTTGATCACCAACCTCCAAAAGAGAGATTGTTTCTTGGTTTTTACAAACTAATAAATCTCTAAAGTGAGAGGCCAGTCCCATAATAAAATGATGACCGTCAAACCCTTTACCTAAAATTTCATTGTAGGATAACAATACTTGGGGAATGTTATTTTCTAGCACAAGGTCTGTAATACTAAAATAATAAGTATAGTCTAATACATTTAAATTTTCTGTTACTGCCTCGCGGCTAAGATTAGCTCCAGAGAAACTAACTACTCTATCAAAAATAGACAGGGCATCTCTTAGCGCTCCGTCTGCTTTTTGTGCAATAATATGCAGGGCGTCATCTTGGGCTGAGATATTTTCTTGTTTTGCTACAGATGCTAAATGTCCTTTGATGTCTTGCACTGTAATACGTCTAAAATCAAAAATTTGACATCTTGATAATATTGTTGGTATGATTTTATGCTTCTCTGTTGTGGCTAGAATGAAAATAGCGTGCTTTGGAGGCTCTTCAAGTGTTTTTAAAAAGGCGTTGAATGCTGCAGATGATAACATGTGTACCTCATCTATAATATACACTTTATACTGTCCAACTTGAGGAGGAATCCTAACTTGGTCTATAAGGTTTCTTATATCGTCAACAGAGTTGTTGGAGGCAGCGTCTAGTTCAAAGATGTTAAATGCAAAATCCTCATCTTCCTTATGATTTCCGTCCTGATTTATTTTCTTTGCCAAAATACGAGCGCAAGTGGTTTTACCAACTCCTCTTGGTCCTGTAAATAAAAGCGCCTGTGCTAGGTGGTTGTTTTCTATTGCATTCTCTAGGGTATTTGTAATGGCCTGCTGGCCTACAACATCCTTAAAGGTAGTGGGTCTGTACTTTCTAGCCGATACAATAAATGGTTCCATAGTATAAAAACAAAGATAGGTAGGGGAGTTACTTAATTAAAAAAATAGCCCTTCTTATTTTACGATATTTATTAACAATAATGATACTTTTGCAACAGCAGGTCGCCTTATCGCTTCAAACTTGTTTTGAAGAGGAAAGTCCGGGCACCATAGGGAAGTATAGCGGCTAACAGCCGTCATTTCTAATAGCTTTAGCTAAAAGAGAGAGGACTAGTGCAACAGAAAGTATGTACAGGTTATGCTGTAGTGAAACCAGGTAAACTCTATGCGGTGAAATGCCACGTATACCAGCTATAAGGGTTCCCGCCCATGCTGGAGGGTGGGCAGATAGAGTGTATCTGTAAAGATGCACCTAGATAAATGATAAGGAATTTTTGGCATAAGCCAAATTGAACAGAACCCGGCTTATAGACCTGCTTTTTTTATAATTTGGATGTGATGTATGTAACCGCCTCCTCTAGGGTATAAAATGCCTCCAGGTTTTTGTAGAATGTTTTTTCAAATTGTGCGTTATTATAACTGGCTTCTTCGTGACAAAGTATAGCCATTGCCTTTAAACGTTTATATTTACTAGATTCTAAATAACAGGTAGGATTAACAGTGTAGTCATGTACTCTATTGGCAATTAATCCAAAGTTTGTGTTCGGAAATTGATTTTCAAACACCTGATATATGATTTCTAATTCATTAGTGTCAAACACAACACCCTCTTTAATTGTTGTGATTAAAAAGTTAGGATAAATTTCAATAGAAACAAAATCTAAATTTATGATTTTAAGGAGTTGGCTTTCCATGTATGGTTCACTAATAATCTTGCTGTATTGTGCTATTTTGAAGCAAATAAAAACAAAAATCAGAATTTTTTTTGGATAAAATTTAATTTTTTTGAAAAAAACTAAAGACAGAACCGCCATATCTTCTTGACTCAGAAAAACGTTCAAAGCCAGATACATCTGTATGCTTTGAGTGCTCTAAAATAAAAACCCCATCTATAGCTACCAGACCATTTTTGAAAGATTCAGTAATCATTTGTTCTAGCTGCTGAACAGTAAAATCATAGGGAGGGTCAGCAAAAATAATATCAAAAGATCTTGAAGGCATTTTTGTATACTTAAAAATATCTGCTTTGATGGCATGAATGTTATAGTCTAACTCTTCAGATATTTTAGAAATATATTTAATGCATCCAAAATGACTATCTACAGCCGTGATATCTTTGCAACCTCTAGAGGCAAACTCGTAACTAATATTTCCGGTACCTGAGAATAAATCTAATAAAGCGATGTCTTGAAACATCCACCTGTGGTTTAAAATATTAAACAATCCTTCTTTAGCAAAATCTGTGGTAGGACGAACCGGTAATGACTTTGGAGCCATAAGGCGTTTCCCTTTATGTAAACCTGAAATGATGCGCATTGTTATCTATTTGATATAATAAATTGTTGATGCTTTGGGATGTCTTTGATTTGTACCCCTTTGATGTTTGGCTCAAAATTAATATGTCTTACATAAGTAAATAATAATGCATATAAAGAATCACCTTTCTCAATAGCCCCACTAAGAGTTATGGTGTCTGTTTCTGTTTTTAGCCCTAATTGTTCATAGCAAAAAAGAATATAGTATATAAAATCTTCAGGTGTTTTGTAGGTGTAGGTATTACATAGTTGCAACTTGTTGTCTTTACTCACTATACAGGTAAAACTATCTTTAAATACATGTACATGTATTTTTGCCACCTCTGGCTCACTTGGGCTATTTAAAATAATATCCAATAATTTTGTTGTAGCGTGGAAATAGGAAAAGGCTCCATAAGTGTCAAAAAAGAAGTTATTGACATTTATATAAGGTGCATATACAGTAATGATATCTTGGGTTTGTACCTGGTCAAAGGCTATAAAGTCTGTGGCAAGTATTTTGGAATTAAACTTTAAGTACTCTGCTGCTTTTTTTGGATCAAAAAGTGATTTGGGAACACTTGTAACCACATCATTACAGTGTATTAACTCCACATGATCAAAATTTTGTGTAAGGGCAGGGGTTTGATTAATTTTTTGACTAAGGTCAGAGAGTAACTCCTCTGGTGTAGTGGCTTGGTCAAAAATTGTTTCGCTAAAAAATAAAACTTCTTTAGTTTGGGTGTGGGTTATTAAAAAAGAATGTCCGGTCAATGCTAATTGAACGGACAGGCTTTGATGGGCAGTTTGCCCCGTATTATTGTTTTGTTTGCTCAGCGTCATATATTTTTGGCCAATTACCAGAGGTGTCTACCTCTTCTAGAGATCCAACTTTAACAAAGGCGCCATTCACACCTTCAACAGAGACAACCTGCTGTTCTTGGTTTATTAAATCTTTATCCAAACCTTCTAGAATAATTTTTTTACTAATCCTGGCTTCAAATGCAGAATAAGATTTCTCATTTTTTCTTCCCTGGTTTTTAATGACTTCTCCAGCCCTAAGCTCTATGGTTCCAGAAATTCCTTCTTGCTCTAGGGGTAAATTCATCATTGTTTTGTAACGATCTGTACCACCAAATATTGAATCTCTAACGGCTGTAAAGCCTAGTGTGTCCAACAACACAACTTCTAGAATATATCCTCCTGTTTTTGCATCAAGGCCATATGCTTTATTTTTCTTTTCATCTGCATAACTTGTATCACGTCTTTGAACGTTTGCAAATTGGGCAGTATCAAGAAATTTAACTAAGCTGTCAAAACTACCTGTAAACTTTCCAGTAATTTCTTTGTGCGCTAGCTCTGCGGCACGAACATCTTTTAAGTTTTTGATTACTTTGGCATAACGCGCATCACGTTTTTTGTTAAATTCTACAGGTCCTATGATGGAGCTATATAATTTCCAGCCTAAAAAGATAATCAGTACCCAAAGAACAAGTTGTAATATTAATTTCATTGTAAAGGAAAATTTAGGTTTTTTTAGAATTATTAGGTCTATGGCAAATCTACAATTTTTTTTTGTTCGTAAAAGTATATTCTTAAAAATAATGGCATCTTTAGAGCTTCTAAGAAACCTCTTTTATGGATGTATCACAATTTTATAGTTTACTGAAAAGCGATTTTCCGCATAACACTACTGCAAAACAGGATATTGCACTGCATTTACTGTCAAAATTTGTGCTGAATGATAAAAAAAACGAGGTTTTTTTACTCAAAGGATATGCCGGTACAGGAAAGACGACTATCACCGGAACGATAGTCAAAAACCTTAGTAAAGCCAAAATGAGCTCTGTGCTGTTGGCACCTACAGGAAGAGCTGCCAAGGTGATCAGTAATTATGCAGGTAAAGAAGCCTTTACTATTCATAGAAAAATATACTATCCCAAACCAATAAAAGGAGGGGGTGTTTCTTTTACCTTACAAAACAACAAGCATAGAAATACTATTTTTATGGTTGATGAAGCCTCTATGATACCAGATATCAATCAAGACGCTAAGCTTTTTGAAAACGGTTCTTTACTCGATGACTTATTGCAATTTATATACAGTGGTCATAACTGTAAGCTATTGCTTATTGGTGATACTGCACAATTACCTCCTGTTAAACTTGATGTAAGCCCAGCACTAGATGCCCGCTTATTAGAAAACCAATTTAACAAACATGTCATAGAAATTGAGCTTGATGATGTAGTGCGCCAGCAACATGATAGTGGTATTCTATGGAACGCAACCAAACTTAGAGATATTTTAAATGAGGGGATTTTTGATCGCTTTAAATTTTCTAATCAAGTGTTTGCAGATATTGTAAAGCCTCAAGACGGCATGGAAATTATGGACGCTCTTGAGCAGCATTACAATAGCGAGGATAATGACAATACGGTACTTATTGTAAGATCTAACAAGCGCGCAAATTTATATAACCAAAGTATCCGCACACGTATTTTATTTCAAGAAGATGAGCTCTGTGCAGGAGATAGATTAATGGTGGTAAAAAATAACTATCACTGGGTCTCTAGTGAAAGTGATGCAGGATTTATCGCCAATGGAGATATCGTACAGGTTTTAGAAATTTTTAGATTTGTTGATTTATACGGTTTTCGTTTTGCAGAGGTGAAGGTACAATTAGCAGATTATCCAAAAATGAAAGCTTTTGAAACCGTATTGCTTTTAAACACTCTAACTTCTGAAACTCCCTCACTAACCTATGATGATTCTAACCGTCTATATCAGGAGGTTATGAAAGATTATGCACATGAGAGTTCTAAATTCAAAAAATTTCAGGCGGTTAAGAAAAACAGATATTTTAATGCTCTTCAAGTCAAGTTCTCTTATGCAATAACGTGTCATAAAAGTCAAGGAGGGCAATGGGAAAACGTATTTGTTGAGCAGCCCTATTTACCAAGTGGTGTAGATAAAGATTATCTAAGATGGTTGTATACAGCTATCACAAGAGCACAAGAAAAATTATATTTGATTGGTTTTAAAGAAGATTTTTTTGAACAAGATGCTTAATATTATACTTCAAAGTGCGTTAATACGTATTTTTGTAAATCATAGATTAAAAACTAATACACGTTAAAGTTTGTTAGACACTAGTATGAAAATAATAGCAATGATACCAGCACGTTTTCAGGCATCTCGTTTTCCTGGAAAATTGATGCAAGATTTAGGGGGGCAAACTGTAATTCTCAATACCTACAGGGCAACTGTAGCCACAGGATTGTTTGAGGATGTTTTTGTAGTTACTGATAGTGCTATTATTTTTAATGAAATTACTACCCATGGGGGAAAAGCCATCATGAGTATCAAGGAACATGAGTGCGGCAGTGATAGAATAGCAGAGGCTGTTGCCTCAATGGATATTGATATCGTTGTAAATGTGCAAGGAGATGAGCCTTTTACAAATAAAGAAGCATTAGTACCCCTTTTGGAGGTCTTTAAAGCAGCAGATGCCTCAAAAATAGACTTGGCATCTTTGATGGTTAAAATAACAGATTGGGAGGAAATACATAATCCTAACTGCGTGAAGGTTATTGTTAACAAAGAGAATTTTGCTCAGTATTTTTCTAGAGCCCCTATTCCATACCCTAGAGATAAAGATGCAGCAACAAGTTATTACAAACACAAAGGGATTTATGCCTTTACAAAGCAGGCGCTGTTAGATTTTTATCAATTGCCAATGGGAACACTTGAGGCCACAGAGAAGATTGAATGCATACGGTATTTGGAATATGGTAAAAACATTAAAATGGTAGAGACTACCATTCAAGGAGTTGGTATTGACACACCAGAAGACCTTATCAAAGCAAATACTATTTTAATAAACAAAAAAAATTAAGCTACTCTAAAATAGCATCTCAATCCAAGGCTCACTTTATGGGATTAACAAAATATGTATACTACAGCTTACTTGGCTGGAAAATAGAGGGTGATTTTGACCGCTCTATTAAAAAATCTGTGCTAATAGTTGCTCCTCATACCAGCAATATGGATTTTTTATTATCTGTGCTGGTAAGGCGTATTTTAAAGTTACAAATTAATTTTGTGGGTAAAAAAGAGTTGTTTAACCCACTATGGGGTTGGTATTTTAGATGGATGGGTGGCGCTGCTTTAAATAGAAATAAGTCTGAGAAAAAAGTACAAGCAATTGCAAATGTATTTTCCCAGCACCAAGAATTTAGGCTGGCTATTGCACCAGAGGGAACCCGAAAAAAAGTAAATTCTTGGAAAACTGGATATTACTACATAGCCCTTAGTGCCAAAGTGCCAATTATCTCTGTGCGTCTAGATTATCAAAATAAGGTAATGGGAATTAGTGAGGCTTTTTATCCTACGGGAGATATTAAAGCTGATGAGCTTATATTAAAATCCTTTTTCAAAGGCATAAAAGGCAAAGTACCAGCGTGGAGCTAATATTTTTCTAGTCTTGGGTTTCTTTCATGGTGTGATATACATTTTGTACATCATCATCTTCTTCAAGTTTCTCCAATAACTTTTCTACATCTTCCGTTTGTTCTTTGGTGATTGTTTTTGTCACCTGAGGAATGCGCTCAAAACCGGACGATAAAATTTCAATATTATGTGTCTCTAAATAGCTTTGAATATTTCCGAAGCTCTCAAAGGGAGCATAAATTAATACACCATCTTCATCTTCAAATATTTCCTCTACCCCGTAATCTATAAGTTCTAACTCTAATTCTTCAAGATCTAAATCTCCTACATTTACCCTAAAATTACACAGGTGATCAAACATAAAAACCACAGATCCAGAGGTACCCAAATTTCCGTCACATTTGTTGAAATAGGAACGCACATTGGCAACAGTTCTAGTATTGTTGTCTGTGGCTGTTTCTATTAATATGGCTATGCCATGTTGGGCATATCCTTCAAATAATACTTCTTTGTAATCTCCTAGACTCTTGTCACTAGCACGTTTGATGGCACGCTCTACGTTATCTTTGGGCATGTTTAAAGACTTCGCGTTTTGGATGACTGCGCGCAACCTAGAGTTTGAGTCTGGGTCTGGGCCTGCTTCTTTGACCGCCATTACAATGTCTTTACCGATTCTGGTAAAGGCCTTACTCATGGCAGACCAACGTTTCATTTTTCTTGCTTTTCTGAATTCAAAAGCTCTTCCCATAATAGTTGTTTTTTCTAAAAGTCAAATATAAAAAATACACACCCCAAAAACCAACGGTGTACTCAAAAGTTTCATTTTATAAATTTTAATTGTGTCTTTTTGCTTTTTGGGTTTGTTTTACACACCATTTTTTAAAAAATATATAGTTTATTAAAAAATACTCTTAAACTCGTATGGTAGAAGTCACAAAAGAACGTAATTTTGCAACTCCCACAAATTCTCATAACTGTGACTATAGACACTTCCAATAGTATAGACGAAACAAAGACGGGTAAAGATTTATACTCCTACCAAAAAGGGGCAATTAATAAAATCTTTACAGCATTTGATGATGCTCCTCAGGATTATCATTTGCTCTACCAATTACCAACTGGAGGTGGAAAAACAGTTATTTTCTCTGAGATTGTACGACAATACCTTAAAAATCACAACAAGCGTGTGCTAATTATGACACACCGCATTGAACTTTTATCTCAAACCTCTAAGATGCTCACAGAGTTTGGGGTCATAAACAAAGTAGTTAATAGTACTGCAAATCTTGATGACCAAGACCAATACAGCTGTTTTGTTGCTATGGTGGAGACCCTAAATAATAGACTTCAAGACGAAAAATTTGATATCAGTAACATAGGTCTTGTAATTATAGATGAGGCGCATTACAATTCATTTACAAAGTTGTTTGGCTATTTTGATAAGTCATTTATTTTGGGTGTAACAGCTACTCCCTTGAGTTCAAACATAAAACTTCCCATGAATGACAACTACAACGAGCTTATTGTTGGGGAGACCATTGAGGCTTTGATAGAAAATGAGTTTTTATCTAGAGCAAATACCTATAGTTACAATGTAGGGCTAACCTCATTAGAAATTGGCGCCAATGGTGATTACACCGTTAAATCTTCTGAAGATTTATACACTACCAATGATATGCTTAGCAAGCTTATGCATGCCTACGAAGAGCATTCTAAGGGAAAAAAAACTTTGATATTTAATAACGGTATCAATACCTCTTTGCACGTATATGATGCTTTTAATTATGCTGGATATCCTGTTAGACACTTAGATAATACCGCTACCAAAAAACAAAGACAAGAAATTCTAGATTGGTTTCATGTAACACCAGATGCTATTTTAACATCTGTAAGTATTTTAACCACCGGTTTTGATGAGCCAACTGTGGAGTCTATTATTTTAAATAGAGCTACAAAATCTTTGACACTTTACTATCAAATGATTGGTCGTGGTTCTCGTATTTTAAAAGATAAATCTACTTTTGATGTCATTGATCTTGGAAATAATTTTCACCGTTTTGGACCCTGGGGTGCAGACTTGGATTGGCAAAGAATTTTTAGATCACCAAACTATTATCTAGACAACTTGATGGATGATGAAGAGCTGGAAAGCTACTTTATTTACGAGATGCCAGAAGAATTAAGAGCCGCATTTTCTAAATCTGAGAGTGTTAGTTTTGATATAAAGAAAGCCTATACAGACTCTGTTAAGGCGGGCCTCTCCTCCAAAGTTATACTAGAGCGTTCTATTGCGCAACATGCTTTAATTTGCTCGCAAAACAGTGAAGATGTGTATGATGCCTTACTCTTAGCAAAAAAATTGGGCGATGATATCGATTTTAGAATAGAGCGGTATTCAAAATGCATAAGTAAAAGCACACATAATTTTATAAGTTGGCTTAAAAATGATTATCGTTTAAAACTTCGTAGCTATTTAAGAGAGAATTTTGATGACATTTATGAGAGTATTCACGGACATCCACCTTTAGAATAATAAGCATTGTTACTGGTCTTTTCTTGGATGGAATTTGTTGATGGTTTGTTGTAAAAAGGAAGTTTCTACATGGGTATAAATCTCTGTAGTGGTAATGCTTTGGTGTCCTAACATTTGCTGTATTGCCCTTAAATCTGCGCCATTTTCTAACAAATGTGTTGCAAAGGAGTGTCTAAAGGTATGCGGGCTAATTACCTTAGCAATACCTGCTTTTTCTGCCAATTGTTTTATAATTGTAAATATCATAGCTCTTGTGAGTTGGTTTCCTCTTCTATTTAAAAACAAAGTGTCTTGAGCCTTAGGTGCAATTTTCTGGTGTACTCGAACTTCTTTTTGGTATAATTTGATATATTTTATAGTAGTGTCCCCAATGGGTACAAAACGTTGTTTGTCTCCCTTTCCTGTAATTTTTATAAAACCTTCTTTAAAGAATAAATCTGAAATTTTAAGTGAGGTTAATTCACTCACTCTCAAACCGCATCCGTAGAGGGTTTCTAGCATTGCCCTATTGCGTTCCCCTTGAGCACTACTTAGATCTATGGCTCTTATGAGTTGGTCTATTTCCTCTATTGCAAGAGTATCTGGAAGTTTTCTGCCAATTTTCGGGCTTTCAATAAGCTCTAAGGGGTTTGTTGGCCTATAGTTTTCGAAGATCAGATAATTAAAAAAACCTTTTAAGCCTGAGATAATTCTACTTTGAGATCTTGGATTTATATTTTTGGAAATGGAGTAAATAAACTCTTGTATGATTTCTGGATGTATAGCAATGGGTGTTATTTGGATATTAGAAGTATCTAGCCATCGTATTAGTTTTTTAATATCCAAGGCGTAATTATGTATTGAGTTTTCAGAGAGTCCTCTTTCAATTCTCAAATAGCTTTGATAGTCTTTTAATGCCTGTTGCCATTTCATGGTAAAGAATCTGTAACGATATTAATTTAAAACAAATTAAAGATACGAATAACAAATGTGTTTGCATTGGTATAAGTATATTTGGTATATAATTTTAAACCTATATCAATTGAAACATATAATAGTATTAGTTGTAGCTTTTTTTATAAGCACTTCCATGTATTCTCAAGAGTTAGACCTTGGTATTAAAGTAGGATCTAATTTTGCATCCATAAGTAAAGCTCAGCAGGGCTCATCAACAAGAACAGGGATTCAAGCTGGTATTTTTGGGGGTGTAAAATTTAATGATAAAGTTGGAATTAACTTAGATGTGTTGTATTCTCAACAGGGTGCAGATTTTGATGCAGGAGCCTTTGATTTAACCTATGTTACCCTCCCTTTTGTTATAAAATACTACCTAGTTGGAGGTTTACACCTGCAAGGAGGACCTCAGTTTGGGATTTTAGTTGACGACTCTATTAAAGACTTATATGAAGAAATTGTTGAAGCAGAAACCTCAGATATTTCTGGAATTATAGGAGTAGGGTATGATCTTCCCTTAGGCCTTCGTGTTGAAGGAAGGTATAATTTTGGCCTTACAGAGATATTAAAAGACTCTGGTGTTAAAAACTCAGTTTTAACCCTCTCAATTGGTTTTTCATTTTTGTAAAACAAACACACCGTCATTTATATTACTTTTAAAAGTGTATTTTTGTGGCCATAATTGTAAATAAAAAATAACATGAAAAATTTTCTTTTATTATTTTGTTTTTTTGTTGGCTTTTCTGCCATTCAAGCACAAGAACAGTACAATGTTTCCAAGGGATTTGGTGCAGGTTTTGCAGCAGGTTACCTCTCTGAAATTGATGCTGTAGGTGGTAGTGTTGATTTAATTTATCAATTAAACGAAAAGTGGAGTATTGCAAACACTAATTTATTCACTGTAAGTAAGTTACCAAGTAAAGAGCGTTTAAAATGGTTTTCCATGGATATAAATGCCCGGTACAATGTATATGATAAAATTTATATGTTAGCTGGAGGCCAATTTCTATATGAAACATTTATAGAGAAAGTATTAGTTGGTGGTTTTGTGTCTGGAGAACAAGCAATAAAAAGCTCAAATTTCGGTGCCAACATAGGCGCAGGATATGTTTACCATTTACTTAATAATGCGAACATATTTGTTGAAGTAAAATATACCATTCTAGCTGAAGAATCTGAGCCAATTAAAAGCTCTGGTTACATGCAGGCAAGAATAGGCATGGTGTTTGACCTATAGACAAATAAATTATATTATTTAAAAACGGAAGAAGTCAATTTCTTTCGTTTTTTTATTTTCTATATTTGAGCTATGAAACTTAAGATAATTAATGGTCCAAATTTAAACTTGCTGGGTACCCGTGAAACCGCTATTTACGGCACTGCTACTTTTGAATCTTTTTTTGAAGTATTACAAAAGAAATATCCGGATATTGAGCTATCTTTTTTTCAATCTAATGTCGAGGGAGAACTTATTGACAGTCTTCAAGATGCAGGTTTTCTTTATGACGGAATCATACTCAATGCAGGTGCTTATACTCACACCTCAATTGGTATTGGAGACACTGTAAAAGCAATTGATAGCCCTGTGGTTGAGGTGCATATTTCAAACACATTTTCTAGAGAAGAATTTCGGCACAAATCCTACATATCTGCAGGGGCCAAAGGGGTTATACTTGGCTTTGGTCTTGAGAGTTACACACTAGCCGTAGAGAGTTTCTTGGCTACTTAAATTCATTCGAATGGTTATTTCTCCTGTTTTTTTTGCCTTATAATACTGTCATATTTCTAGGACAGCCAATTGTTTTGTTGTGCACCTTTGCTGTAGAAGTACAAGAAAATACTCGTCACAACTACTATCATTGGCATAACTACAGCCTCCATACCAAGAAGTTCTATGGCCTGAGTACCTAAAATCCAGAAACCCTGTACTACCAAAACCGTTAGTAAAGACACTAAAAAAAGTGGAACTGCAATTTTCTTTTTAAACAATAAGGCTATCGACGCTACAACACCAGTTATGGTACAAATTCCAAACACCACATAATACCAATTGGGTGTGTTTAAAAATAGCTCCATTTGTTGAGCAGTATATGTTTCACTGTAGGTCTTTAACATAATATCTTGCATGAATGCTGCCATTATAAACTGAAAAAGCCCCATAATATTCCACAATAAGGCAAGTATGCTAATGATTAAAAAGCTTTTGTTTTTTGAGAATTTAGAACTCATAATGGGTGGTTTTTAAATCGGTGTACGTAAATATATAAAAAGACCCTATATTTAACCTTAAAATAGCCTATTAATGACAACTAGTGTATCACCATCATCACTTAATTTTTTAAAAAAACTTCGCCAAAACAATCATAAAGATTGGATGCAAGAACATAAAAAAGAGTATTTAGCCAGTGAGCTTTCTCTAAAAGAACTTTACAAAGAGATACTAAGTGGTTTAGGGGTAAGTGATGAAATTGAAAAACAAAAAATTTTTAGAATCAATAGAGATGTAAGATTTAGCAACAATAAAACACCCTATAATTCTCACAGAAGTGTGAGTTGGAGTAGAGCAGGGGCCTGGCGTCGTGGGGGTTATTATCTAAGGATAGAACCCGGTAGGTGTGCCATAGGAGGTGGCTTTTTTGGCCCTGAATCGCAAGATTTATTACGCATAAGAAAAGAATTTGAATTAGATAGCGAACCCATAAGGGCAATTTTAGCTAAGAAAGAGTTTCAAAAATTTTATAAAAATTTCAATCAAGAGTACAAGGTTAAAACAGCTCCAAAGGGTTTTGATAAACTTGATCCTAATATTGATTTAATACGTCTAAAAAGTTTTTTTGTAGTACATGAGTTCACAGATGCTCAAGTACAATCACTAAATTTTGCTACTACTGTTGTAAAGGGCTTTGAAATCTTAAGACCCTTTTTTGATTACATGAGTGAAGTGCTCACTACAGACCTTAACGGAGAATCAATTCTTTAGGAAAGAAACCTATTTTTAGTATGAAATTTCGAATTGCATTAAATTACTTTTTAAACGCTCTTTTGTGAGATTCATCATCCTTTTGTTAAGGGCAGATGAGTTGGTGGCATAGGTAAGGTATTCTTCAGTTGTAAATTGGCCAATAAACATACCTTTCAAGGCGTTTCTAAACTTAATATTTTTATGTATGGCATTGTCTATGTATGATAGTCTTTTTTCAATAGTTAGGTTGTAAAATACATTTTTGTGCTTGGTTATGTAGTTTTTAAAAACCAACACAAAGAGATCATTTTGGAGTTTAGCAATAGGACGAAGTGTAGTGTTTTGAAAATGTTCTTCCTTTGACATCCCTTCTTTAATAAGAGCACTAGCAATTGTTGGTCTGCAAGAGAGTAATTGAGTATCACGTGTATTCATAGGGGATTTATGTTTTTATAAAGATACGTTTTGTAGGGCCTAATTTGGTTGGTATTGTAAGCAAGTTATAAACAGCATTGATGTCATAAAAAAAGCCCACAAGTGAATACTTGTGGGCTTTTTTTTATTGAGAGCGAATTAATCTTTGGCTAAAAACATTTCTTTAGCTTTTATAACTGGCTTAGTTATCTCATTGCTTTCAAGTGTTTTATAGAACTTCTTGACTTCTTTACTCATTATTTTTTGAAATTTAGCTTTTTCCTGATCAAACTCATCACTTATAAGCTCGAAGTTACTCTTTAGAGATCCATCAATACGATCATAGTTTGTTGCAATATTGCTATACAATTCACCCATACGCTCACGTAATTCTGGTTCTGCGCTTGCTACATAGTTATCTCCAGTGGTGACCACTAAATCTGTTCTAAGGTCTTCTAAAGCATCCCAACATCTCTGTGCATGTTTGGCTGGTTTTCCGCCCATATCAATCACTTCTTTGGCTTTAGCTTGTATTTGCCCAATCTCATAGACCAAAAAGGCTAAGTCTTCAACCATAGCAAACATGGTCTGGGTTAGGGCTTCTTGTTCTTTACGCTCATCAAGAGTTGTTAGAGATTTACTATCATATCTGGTCTCTATGATATGCTCAAAGGTTTGCTTTCCTTTTTTGAGCACTACCTTGTATTGCCCCTCTGTAACACGGGGGGAGGTGAACCCACCAAATGAGAGGGTTTTTGCAGCTGCCATTTTAGGACTACTTGTATTGAATCCCCAGTTTACAATATTAATACCTTTAGATTTTCCTGGGCTAAGAGATGTAATTTTATTACCCTCCATGTCTTGAATTTCTAGGGTCATCTTACCAAAAGTATGTCGCTTTTTTAAATAGTATACAATACGAGCTGCACTAGATTTGTTTTGCCCTACAAATTGAGTTTCTGCACCAAATGAACCCGCAAAGCCGCTTTCTTCTGGCATTGTAAAAGGCTGTGTTTTAAAGAAGTGTGTCTTTTTTGCAAGCACCTGCTGGCTTAATTCTCTCAGTGGGCTTATATCATCAATAATGATAACCCCTCTACCATGAGTTCCCATGACAATGTCATTGGTTTGTTTTTGCATATCAATAAAATGTACCGCAACGGGTGGCATATTATTGGTGAATTGAGACCATCCCTTTCCTCCATTAATGGTAACATAAAGACCCATTTCTGTTCCTAAAAACAACAAGTCTTCATTAACATAGTCTTCTTGGATATTTCTAACAAAAGCATTTTCTTGAATGTCTTTTGATATGATACTTGTCCAAGTTTTCCCGTAGTCTGTAGTTTTCATGGCATAAGGTTTCATATCTCCCATTGTGTGGCCATCAAATACAGCATAAGCAGTTGCTTTTGAATGTACACTTGCTTCTATGTGATATACCCAAGTATTGGCAGGAATACCTGTAAGATTAGCTGTAACATTACTCCAAGATGCTCCCGCATCTGTGGTTATTTGAATATTACCATCATCGGTACCTATCCAGATTATGTTCTCATCTATTGGAGATTCAGCAATGGTGAAAATAGTAGTATGGTTTTCTGCACCACTATTATCTACAGAAAGTCCTCCAGATTTTGATTGATCTTGTTTTGTTTTATCATTGGTAGTAAGATCTGGAGAAATTATCTTCCAGTTATCTCCCATGTCTTCACTTACATGCAAAAACTGACTTGCCATGTAAAATCTATCTGGTTGGTGTTGGCTTACTGCCATAGGAGCGTTCCAATTAAAACGCAGTTCTGGATCTCCTTTTTTTGGAAGTGGTTGAATGGTTTTGGTTCGGTTACGGTCTATATCATAACGCCATACATTTTCTGCACCTTGCATTTCTGAGTATACAATGTTTTTGGTAGGGTGTTTTAATACTCTAAAACCATCTCCATATCCAACACTGTTCCAATCTCTGGCATTTACGCCCCCTGGAGAGGAAGAAGGCCCATACCATGATCCGTTGTCTTGTAGGCCTCCGTATACATTATACGGCTCCTTGTCATCAACACTAATGTGGTAGAACTGTGACAGGGGTAGGTTTTCTACAATTTCAAAGGTGGATCCTCCATTCCAAGAGCGGTATACACCACCATCTGTTCCGGAGTAAATTACATCACTATCATTAATATGAAATGCAAAATCATGTATATCACTGTGCATGTTTCCTAGGTTTTTAAAGGTTTTTCCTCCATCACGGCTTATAGAGCCGTTCAAGCCACCTTTTAAAACTACTTCTGGATTTTTTGGATCAATCACAATTCTAGAGAAATAAAATGGTCTTACCACAAGTCCAAAGTCATTATTTAAATGCTCCCAAGAAGCTCCTGCATTGGTAGATTTCCATAAACCATTTTTGCTTTTGTCTTCTGTTTCTAAAACAGCATACAAAATACTAGCATCACTAGGGGCAACTGCAACAGCAATTCTTCCTAATTTTCCCTCTGGAAAACCATTGTGTATTTTATTCCAGGTAGCACCTGAGTCTGAAGATTTATAAAGTGCACTTGTATTTCCTCCAGAGCTAAAGCCCCATCCTGAGCGTCTAAACTCCCACATAGATGCATACAGTACTGAAGGATTTTCTGGATCCATAATCACATCACTTACTCCAGTTGACGGCCCTACATATAGTATTTTATTCCAGGAGTCGCCCCCATCAGTTGTTTTGTAAACACCTCTATCTTGGCTGTCTGACCAAAGCGCTCCCAAAACACCTACGTATATTTCTTGGTTGTTTTCTGGGTTGATTACAATAGAGGTAATTCTCTCACTGTTTTCAAACCCAGGTACTTCCTTAAAATTTGAACCACCATCTGTAGATTTAAACAAACCATCTCCAATAGATACAGAGTTACGTGTCCATGTTTCTCCTGTTCCTACCCAGATATTTTGATCTGGATTTGTAGGGTCTAGACTAACCACACCGATTGATTGCACATGCTTATCAAAAATGGGTGTAAAGATGGCGCCTCCATCATTAGATCTCCAAACACCACCACCGGCAGTTCCTGCGTATAAAATTCTTGGGTTTGTTGGATGACTTTCAAGATCATTGATACGCCCACTCATAAGAGCAGGGCCAATTTGACGTGCGCGCATGTCGCCAAATAATTCTTTACCCTTTAGAGAGATTTCTTCCTGGGCAATACCAGAAAATGAAAATAGAAGGGTTACTAACAAAGCAAGCAATATTCTTTTCATGAGATACATTTTAAAATTATTGGTTAGATTAGGTTGTGAGGTAAAAAAAATCCTCACGTTTTGGGAGGATTTTTTTAGTTGTTTGATTTGGTGTTATTTTCCTTCTGGGAAGGCAAAAAATGCTTTATCCACATCAGGATTAAGCACTATTTCTTTTACGTTTATGGGTTGTCCACCTTGAGATATTGAGAACGGAAAATACAATCCATCTGATTCCTGATAATCGCTATATCCTGAGGTTGACATTTGCCCCTTTGCTGGACCCGTATTCATTGTTGTTTCTACAACAATTGGTACATAGTTCTCTGTTTCAAAGTAGTGAAATGATACCGTTGGCTCTTCTTTTCCATCTACCATTACAGGTTTTTGAGTTAACTTGAGCTTAAATGTTTCTGTACCTTCTTTGGTTTCTTTACCAAGATACTCTACCGTGTATCCTTTTTCTTTATAGTTTAAAAAAGGTGATGGAAAATCTTGATTGTTTGTTTTCATATTATCAGTAGTTTCTGTATCACTTTTCTCTGGAAGCATGGTCATCATATTGGTGGTCCACATGGTTTCTCCATCAAATGACATCATGGTCATCTCTTGCCCCTGTAAGTTTATTTTTACTAGCTGTTTTCCGTCTTTTGTATAATATAATTCAATAGGTATTTCCATGCCTTGTGCGTTTATAGAACCGATCATCTTGGTTCCCTGTAGAGCATTCCAGGCAGTTTCTCCTCCGGTATTTTCAAAGTAATTGCTCAAGATTTCATCAGCAGTTTGAGCAGTCATTGGTGCTACGGCTAGAAGTGTAAGTGCAACAAATAAATATTTTAATGTTTTCATAAATTTTAATGTAAAATTAATTTTGATTTAAAAATAAGTCGATCTAATTTAAAAAAAGTTACAGTTTTTTAATTTTTATAATAATTAGCGTAATTACGTATTGTTTCAAAAATAAATAATTGTACTCATTAATTTTACAATACGTTTGCTTTTTTTAATGTGTTATTATTAACATAGACACCATAGTAATGATTAGCCTGGATACAAAAGGAAAACCAAAGACGCATGGAAAATATGAGATAGAATACGTCAAAAATAGATTGCAATAGCACCCCTTATGTTTTGCGGTATCTATTTCTTTGATCCAAGGAAATGGTATTGTTACCAAGTAATAAGGCAATTGTTTTTAATACTAATGCTTGATCTTGATCTATATTTTCCAGCATTTCTCTAGATGTTTTAGGACCACTCTCTAGCTCCAATAAAATAAGTTTGCTACTCTTGAGAAGCTTTTTTTTACTAAACTTTTTTTTAGATACACTACATACGCTACAAATACCACAGGGCTCTGCTGTAGTTTCACCAAAATAAGATACAAGTTGTATACTTCTACAGATGTTATTGTTTTCTACGTAGCTTAGTAGCTGCTGTACTTGATGTTTCTTTTTATCATTATGAGAAACGACCTCTCTTGCAATCACATTTATTG
>Ga0206127_1000493_pt1 | contig 47893 bp, 65 predicted proteins | sample Helgoland_Spring_6_FD_148646 | JGI IMG/M metagenome (GOLD analysis project Ga0206127, IMG submission 148646) | Pelagic subsurface seawater microbial communities from Kabeltonne, Helgoland, North Sea - Helgoland_Spring_Bloom_20160419_1 | ecosystem: Environmental > Aquatic > Marine > Epipelagic ...
CATCATCTTTTAAATAAATATATCCACTATCAGGATCAAGATTAATATCTCCTGCAACGTCTATTGTTAGGTCGCCAGAGCTTAGGGCAATCGTGGTGCCGTCAATGTTGATGTTGTCAATGTCTACGCCAGCGTCTGCCGTTATCTTACCTGCTGATACAGTCGTACCCGACACATCAAGGTTGCCGTTTACATCAACCGTAGTAGCCGCTATCTGAATCTCTGTGTCAGCAACAATGTCTAGCTGGCCATCTGCGCTTGAGTTGATGTAGATACCGGTATCGCGGAATTGAATCTTTTGGTCGGTGGTGGTCGTATTACCAGCCGTCAAAACCTCAGCCAGCGTATCGGTCACACCGGGATCAACCCCAGCCATCGCGTCAACGACTGCTGCGCCAGCGCCTGCGCCGTCCAGATAAACCACTGCTGTCTTGCCGGTGGCAATCGTGACGTTCGCGCCCGAGCCTTGAGAGATCGCAATCGATTGAGAGCCAGAGGTTGCGTTCTCGATAAACATGACGCGGCTGATGGTGTTAGGCGCAATCGTTAAGGTGCGCGTGGCTGTCAAACTTGCCGCTGAAGTAATCTTGTAATACATCGCTCGCGCTGGGTCTGATGCCCCATCGGCAACCGTGGTCGTTGCATCAGCATCGCTGCCAAAAGCTTGCTGAGTCGCGTAGCCTAACGCCTCGCCGATTAGTTCAAGCGATTGGTTTGTGGTTGTGCCCCAAGTTCCCGATCCCTCTCCAGTCGCCAATTCGGTCAATCTGAGAAAATTTACAAAAGTAGCCATGTTCTATCCTCTTCTTCAGGCGGCATCCCGCCCTGCTTCAATTTGATCATAACCAGCGTCTTGGCTGGTATCGATTGGGCTGTAGCCCGGACTTTGAGATGTATCAATAACATTATAATCGGGGTCTTGCCCCGGCACTATCTCACCCCAGACTAGAGGCGTACCTAGCCCAATTGTAACCGATTGTCCAGTCAATGAAACTACCGAACCGGCAACTGTTGTGACATCGCCAAGCGCTGAATTTATTTGCTGGCCAGTCAGGAATACGTTGTTAACCGTTCTGACAGTAGCAGTTCCGAGGGCGGAAGTGATCTGCTGTCCGGTAAGCGTGATATTCGCCTCGGCATCTACCGTTAGAGAACCAACAGCAGATGTGGTTTGAACGCCGGTAAGCTGAACGATCGACGCAGCTACCACAGAAATCGAACCGACGCCAGATGTGATCGACTGGCCGGTAAGTGTTACATTGGATTCCGCCCTGACCGTTGGCGATCCGACTGCAGAATTGATCTGCCTCCCCGCAGGGTAGACATTCGCTTCGGCGTCAACGGTCGGGGCACCAAGGCCTGAATTAATTTGCAGGCCGGTGAGCTGGACAACAGCGCCAGCAACGACGGTCATAGAGCCAACCGCCGAAGTTGTCTGTTGCCCCGTTACCGGAACATCAATATAAAGGGGAGTCCCCCACGCACCTAAACCCCAAGTGCCGCGACCCCAGCCTTCCTGCATATCAGCCGCCTACCAGTTGACTCTCAGCATCTCGCAAATGAGCAACCGCAGTCGTCATGATGTCGCGCACAGCGTCCGTCATGAAGTCCTGCTCAAGAGAGGCTTCGAGCTTAGTGATGGCTAGTTGAATATCTTCTAAAGCAGTCATAACTACTCCTATGTGAATGCCCATATTAAACCCTTATGCGGCGCTTGATAAGCCCTGATATTTACGGTTTAGGATCCGATCAACCTTGTTATAATTCATATTAACATCCTTGTATAAGGAGTTGATTTGATTGGCAATCTTCCTGCATCCAAGACCTCTTTTGTGAAGTCTTCTTATGGTTTTAAGAATCTTCTGCTCTTCTTCGTGCTCGATCAGCTTGCTTCTCATCTTGTTGCCATGCTTTTCTCGAACTTTACGATAGCCGAAAGGCACGCTGCCGCCGATAGAGTAACCGCGAGAGGCCCAGTCAATCTTTCCGTCTCCGAATCGATCCTTAATGGTCGAATGCTCAATCTCTGCAACCGCTGACAGAACCATAAGCATTATCTTGTTTGCCATCTCAGCCATATCGAACCTTGATCGCAAGCCTTTCTCGCTCGCAGGCTTGGGGTAGACAATTGGCATTTCCCCGAACTGCTCGCAAAAGAACAGTGTTATACCGCAACCCTCAAAGTTTGGGATCATGTTCAGAAGGTCATTCGTCGATCTCGACAAACGATCCAAGCGAGTGCAAACCACTACGTCAAACTCGTCCATCGTGTCAGTCAAATCCTTAGACGCAGGCCTTTCAAGAATTGGGCTAAGGCCTGATACGCCGTCGTCTATGAACCACTCATCGACTCCTCGGTTGTACTTGGACCTGACAAACTCTTCGATATTCTTCTTCTGAGTCTCAAGAGAAATACCGCTCTTAACCTGCTCCTTCGTCGAGACCCTAACATAGCCGTAAATGCTGTTGACTTGTTTTATTGGGTTTATGCTCATTTGACGCCTCCAGTGTAACCGTATTCGACAAGTTCCTCATGCAACCTTTTCCAGTCTATATCAAGAGGCTTTCGATCTTCCGCTCTGTCAGCAAACATCACGCTCCCATCCTTGACCAGTTCAACCGCTCGATACATCTTCGGCACGCCATCGTAAACAATATCAATATCGTGCTTTAGGCAACCCCTGCGAACTCGGTTGTAAAAAACTTTCTTCTCAATAGCGTTCATGCAGCACTCCAAGCTTTTTCGTTACGATCCTCGATGAAAGCTGCCCAGCACTCCTCTGCTGCCTCCGAAGTAGAAACCTCTCTAGCAGCCTTGGCAACCAACTCGCCAAGCTCGCTGTTGGTATAAGTTGCCATACTTACAGCCGCTCGTACTGATACCTCGCAAACCTTTGCAACCCTTTCAAATATTGCTGGCAACGAGACCGCTTCCTTTGGGTTGATCCCAGACCTAGTGGCGAATATCGCCATCTCTTTGTACAATTCTTCTTTACTCATTATCGTGCTCTCCCTTTAAGCAATCTGTGAATAACTAATGCTTCAGCCTTTTTGATTCGCTTGCCTTTACGAACATTGCGAATCGCTCTCTCTACTGCTTCCTTGTTGTACTCCGCCATATCGCTCCTCCTTTTTGATTCAATAGAACTATACCTCAATGCGTGTCGTTATGCAACACTTAATCTATCGAAGTATCTATGTATAAGTAGTTGCACAAAGACACGGGAAGTGGTACAATTACGGTGTAATCAAAAGGAGGTAGCCATGGAAAGAAAAAAAATTAACGGTAAGTACGTTAACGACATGGGTTGTTGCGGGATATTTGCTGCGGCAATCGTCATGGGGCTAGAACCAGAAGATGTTTTTAACGATTACAAGCGCAGGTTTAAAAAGCGCGGGAACTGGAAGGGCAGCACCTACAGAGGAGAGCTTTCCCTCTTCATGCGAGAAAAATATGGGTCTGAGTTAGATCTTGAAGAGCATAAAAACAAAACTGTTGCTAGGTTTGCGGCAACGGCAGACCCAAGCGATACATACTTGGTTTACATCAGGGGGCACGCAATGGTGCTTTCAAAGGGTCGATTGATCGATCAGAACCATGATGAAGACTGGCGTACCATGCGACATAGCGGCAAAAAACTTGAGTACACCTACAAGGTTTTAAACGGTGCCGAGCTGCCAGACACGCCAGTTAGCGGACCTTTAACTACTGAGGAAAGAGCTGAAGAGGTTGTTGATAAGCTGATCAAGTATCGAGACGAATTGAAGAAGGTTTCTGAGAAGCTTGGTATCGATATAGAGAAAATGATCAACATCAGCGGGAATGAGTACGAACTGGTTGGCTATAAAAAGTCTGCTAAGAAGTATCCTTTCTTAGTCGTTAACAAGAAAACCAATGAGTTCGCTAGAATGTCGAAGTTCACAGTCATTCGGAATCTCTCGAAGGCTGCATAAATTTATCAACAGAGGTACAACCATGGCAAAGATTACGATTGAACTAGATCAACAGGACGCTGAGCGGGTCCTAGAAAACCATGACAAGATTGTCGAGCTACTCACCGCAATACTCAAGGAGCTGGAGAGGCATGGAAAAGTATCTCGAAACAATTGATCGCGTGATGTTTCACATGAAACATAAGTCTCTGATCGCGCAGGAAAAAGCCGTGAAGTCAGCCTTAGACCAAGAACATGGCGCTGGCCCCGAGGCTAAATACATTTTTAAAATTTGGAAGGAGAGTAAAAATGATTGAGGACAATATATACGAGCTTGAGGAGTTTGTTACTAGCGGTAACAGATCTGAATTTGTAAAAACAAGATCCTGCGGCGCGGAACACTTCGATGAGGTCATGGAGCGCAGGATGAAAGTGCTGGCCGATAAAGGCGTTTACTTTCACCTCTACCGGCGGTGCGGGGATGTCAGAGAGATTCTTCGCTAGTTACCATTCAAAAAAGGCTTAAAGGCAGGGTCGGACGGGTCAAAAAACTGGTTCGACGCTGGCATTTCCGGCTGGCCTAAACCAGCTAACCCGCGTCCTTCTCCTTGCGCAATCGGTCCAGAACTCGGCTTAACACCCCCCGCATTTGCGGACTCTGGGCGTAAAGCTCCCCCATTTCGTCGGCTGTCCCGTAGTCGAAGTTCTGTGCCTTCAAGGACTTCTCTTGTGTCTTCGAGTAAAGCCCTTGGTTGCTCGATCGGGGCTGTGTTATCGATTCTCGTGTAGCCATCTGCTATCCCTTCCTCTCGTAAAATATCATAATTTTTGGACGGGTTGTCCCCAACTTCGTCTAAGTATTTTGCCGGTATGATTCGACCAGTTTTTGCAAAGCGGCCATACATGCGAATCCTAGCGTCTGCTGCAGGAACCACCACATCAACAACGTCAACCTCATAACCACGGTCCTTTAGGGTCTTGATCTGGGTTCGCACCTTCCCTAAATCTTGCCCGACCGTAGGAATGACAATGTTGTCTCCCTGCTCCATAGCGATTTCTTGAACCAATTCAATGATAGCTTTGGACTCAGAATGAACCGCATTAGCGCCAACACCCCCGCCGTACTCAGGCAATAGCTTTTTCGCTTCATCTGGATCGATAATCGTCGCGTCAAATTTTCGAGCGATCGGGTTTGCAATCGTAGACTTACCAGAAGCCGGTGGACCCAAAACAATAACTGCTCTCTTAGTGGCGTCCGGTGAGTTTGTCACGGGGCCGGGGTAAGGGATCTTGTCGTCATCAAAACCAAGGCGTCTAGCCCTGCGGTAAAGCTCTTCAACCGCGTCGTCATACCCGACAACTTCCACGTCGCCAAAGTTGAATGGGCGGGAATCCATAAAGTCTCTTGTCAAGAAATCTTCGCGTAAGGAAGTCTCAGGGATTTCGCCCATCTGCTCAAGAGATCGCTTTACAACTGGGTGGGCGTCAGTGGCAGCTTGGAATTCAGGGTCGTAATAGCGCGACTTATCCTCCATCATGCCTTTGAAATCTTCCATCTCATCAGCAAACCGAATCGCGTCCTCTGTCACATCCTCTACAGACTTGACCTTTCCCAACGCCTCAATGCCTTTCTGAACAGCTCTAGGTACGCTTGAGATGAAATTTAAAGGCGCTCCAAAAAAAGGCAACACAACAGCAGCATCACCCAGTTGGCCTATCCCTTGAAGTAACGCTGTGCCGTAATTACCCTCGTCAAAGTTCTCTTTTAGACTGGGCGACATTTCTTCAGAAGCGAACATTTCTCCGGGGGTCATTTCGTAGTCTGGGAAGGCCCAATATTCTCCAGAATTTTCCAATGTAGCAGCTCCGGGCGCGAAACCGCCTGCAATGTTTATCAACTGCGCGGGGGAAAGCTTGTACTCGGATTCTTCTACAAAACCATACGGGGTGCGGACCATGCCTTCGGGGGCGTAAGTGTTACTCCCAAACAAGCCGGTTCTTTTCTCCTCTTCAGGCTCCATAGATTCAATAGATCTGGAGGTGTACGCTGCGGTGCCAGAGCCTTTACCGGCCTTTGCAATCTTAGGTATGACTTGAGCTGCGAGTAAATTGACTGCCATTAGATGTTCTCAATTTTTACTAGGGCTTCATAATAATCCCAATTCTTACGCATAATAACCAGCCAATCATCAAAAGTCATCACCGCCGTGAGGTCATTATCACGAGGTAGGCCGGGGTTAATCGCGTACATGGGGATGCACACGCGGGACTGCTTGTTGTTGAACTTGTAGATGAGAACCGGGATGTCATTGCCACAGGCGGCTTTGACCTGCTTCCACCACTCAGGCTTCCACCACCACCCCTCTTTGTACGCTTTGCACTCAATCGCGTGGTACGGGATCTTGATGTCGGCGAGGTCGGCAGTCTGGTATTGGTCGAGGTTCCGCTTGCAGGTAATGTCGAAACCATGCTCGGCGAAGAATTCGTTTAGCTTCTTGCAAGTGTCGCGTTCATACGCGGCCCCCTTGTTGCGAGAATCAACCATGGGCAGTACCAGTAAAGTTTTGGCAATTCTGTTGCAAATAGGGGTCCCATGCAAGAGAATCTGAAACGGGGGGTCCCTTGTTCTCACTCCTCCGGGCGACCTCTCCTCCCTTATTCGCCCACAAAGGGACCCCCTTTTTACCTTCTCTAATTTTCTTATACTGAATGTGTCGAACCGGGTTTTACCCTTACCGCAACGCCGCCGCCGCCTTTTAGGGGGGTCGCCCCCAGCTTTTGATCTAGGGTTGAACCCTAAAAAACCAACCCATAGGGGTCCAGAAAACTATTCTGCCCCGCCTGTGAGCACAGGGTCGCAAAGAATTCGCGGGGATATCCCCCTCGATTCTCCTGTCATGACAGGTAATGACCTTTAAAATCAATGACTTAGAGGCGAAAGCTCGAAGGGTTCTATTTAGACAGCGAAATGGGGCAAGAGTCTGGGAGAGGCCTCTTTCCCAGTTATCTGCAAAGACTATCGTAAATCGATCATTCATTGATAAAACCGATCATACATCATTGTCTTTTAAATCTTCCGACACGCCTAGTAATTCGTTCAACCGAGACTTGATATCACTCTTGGTCATACTGTCGAGGTTGGCATTGATATTGAGGCTTTGGCTGCGTTGTATCGTCAAGCCAGCTAACTGGTTCAACTCCTTCACCGCGCTTACAGCGGCGTTGTAAGCCCCGCTCTCGAACGCTGTCTCTGCGATACGCCATAGCATTGAGCCTGTCTTCTCTGGCGTGATGGCGAACTTCTGACGCAACTCTTCCTGCTCAGCTCTGATCGCCTTAACCACATTGGGATGATCACGCCCGTTCATCAGCTTCGATGCGCTCATCGACGGGAAGCTGAACCCCGCTCTCCGCGCAGCCTCCGTTTGCGCACACCCACCCTTCGTGTAGTGCCAGACGAACGCCGACTGCATTTCCGTTAGCCCAAACTCGTCATCCTGCTCGAATTGAACTGGTGCCGCTGCCAACTGTGGTCGTTCCTTCTTTGGTCTGCCTCGCTCCGCCATCGTCCCTCCATCTGATTGAATATCTTCCGCGCCCCAGCTTCCAGCTCCTGCGCGATGTTGTAAGCGTCCCGCTCCGCGTTATTGAGCTGCCGCCATCTTCGATAGTTCTCTTCCCGCGTCTGATCGAAGCTCCACTCGAATCTGTAGTCTACCATCATCAGTCCTCCGCCAAGCCAAGTGTGTCGAGTGTAGTGTATAGCGCTTTTCCTTTGACCAATTACGCGCCATGTAAATACTATGGTCTGCTGTTTACACTGTTCACTTATTTAATATTATATATACTATACCCTATACACCCTATAACAATAACAACAGTATAAACAAGAGCTTACGCATCATTCAATATAGGGTACAGGTTAGCATTTTTTTTACCTCACACTCATAATGATAGATTCAACCATTTACATGAACACCCAACGGCCCGTGTGTGAGTGTGGTTCCCACACTCGTTCCGCTAATCCCACCCCTTCGGGGAGAAACCAAATGAGTCTGACTTGTCGTCTTCGATGGCTGAGTAGTATAGGTCGTAGATCTTTTTGCCAGAGCTTCTGCGTGGTTCTTTCCCGCGCTCGCTCAAAATTCTTGCAGCATCTTTGAAGTCCGCCATGCGCGGATTACTCACCCCCAAGTCCCTCAGCAGCTTAGTCATCTGCACCGGTTTCGTGTTGTCCGAGTCGAAGTCAACGTGCTCCAAGATCAAGTCCTCGACGCTGCTCTGAGTCCTGTACAGTTCGTTACTTTCCTGCAGTTGCGCTCGCTCATCTGGGCTTAGAAACCAGTTCTGCTGACCTTCTCGGTACATGGTTTCCTTAACCTCAGCCCAAAGCTGCTGCATGTCCACGCCGTGATTAACATCAATACCCGTGACCGGTATGACCCAGAACCTTCGGTTCCCAGTAGTATCGATCAGGAACTCACGCTCATTAACACTGGCGTAAAACGCTGTCCGCCTCTGGTATGTTGTAAACGCTCGATCGTAAGGTAGGCGCAGCTCGTCCACTCTCTTAGTAACGAATGCTTTCAATTGGTCCATATCAGAGCGTTTAAAGGTGGATTGCAGCTCGCCTAACTCAACCAACCAATGACTCACCGCCTGCTTCACGCTGTCCTTGTCGGATGGGTTGAGCGTTGCACCCTCCAGCAACCAACCCTCGTCATAATCAGCCAGCCGCTTGAACCATAGCGTCTTGCCCAAACCCTGCGCCCCTTGGAAGACCAGTATACCTTCTAGGCTGACACCATTTGGTTCACAAGCCGCCGCCACGCAACTGATCAACCACTTCTTCATCAGCATCTCTTTCAGAGACTTGTCAGCGCTCGTAATGCTGTCTAGGAACGCCTGCAGCCTGCTCTGGCCGTCCCATGGCCTCGATTCCATCCAATCTTTCACTGGGTTATATTCAATCGCCAGCAGCTTTAAATAGTCTCGGACCTTCGTGTGCGGTATATTCATCTGGATACAGCGATCTTCGATCTCGATCAGCGCTGACTCATCCTGCATGTCTTGTATGAACTTGGAGTCGGGCACCAAGATCTCCATGCGCTTCTTGATCACGTTGTACGCGCACTTGATGCCGTTCAGGATCATCACGCCCTGCACGTTGCCCTTAGTGTTAAGATACCTACCCCTTTCGTTTCGGTTGAAATCGTACTCGGTCGGCACCGTCACCGGTTTCAGTTTGGGGATTAGCTCACCTTCCACCGCGTGGTCGTTGTAGTCGCCAATCGTCTCTGGGATGAGCACCTCGCTTTCAGCGCCCCGGCTTCGCACCGCTTGACTCGCTTCAACGGCTTTAACCTCGCCAGTCCTGCTCTCGTCTTGGTCGGCAATAAAGACGTGCTTTGCGTTTGGAAAGTAATCGCTAATCGTCTCACCAACCGGTTTTAGATTCCCTGCATCGAAACAAACCACCACCGGCTGGGCCATGTCCTGAAAATAACTCGCCGCTGTCGCATAACCCTCAGCGTAATTAATGACCTTCGCATCCTGCAGCATGTGCTGGCCGAGAATAAAGAAGCTGCCCTTCTTCTTGCTGCCGGTGAGGAATTTCTTACCGCCATCGTCATCGATATACTCCAGCCCGACGATCTCAAGCTGCGCGTCCAGCAGAGGGATAATCAGCCTGCCGTCTTCATGCTGCCTGAGACCGTGGCTTAGTACCTGCTTACGCTCAAGGTATGGGTGCTTCTCGCATGGGGTTGACTTCTCCCAAATGTTCTGAGCGATCTTTGCCGCCTTGGTTTGCTTGTTCAACTGCTCGATCTTCGCCTCTTCTTGCAGCCGTCTTATTTCTGCCTTTTGATCTTCAGTCATCTCATATCGAGCGCCGTTGTTAGGCCTCCACTGAGCCGTTGGATTGACGTGATCCAACCGGTAATCACCGCACCGGCCATAAGGAACGCTTTGGTCTAACCACAACTGATACCAGCCTGTTAGCTTGCGCTTCCCTTCAACCTCCATATAAGCGCGACCGACTGAGCCATCACTGACCAACCCTTTTTTGGGGTCGATTGTCATGCCGTTGCTGAGGAGAAAGTTTTCAAATTCTGATCGAGCATCAGCCGTTAGTGGCGTGCTCTGGTTTTTTGAGGGCCTTGATACCTTGATTGCCATGGGTCTTTTTCCGCTTGTCTTTTTTAAATTAGGTGTGTACTATAGTGCACACTTTTACACAAAACAAGGAAAAGCACCATGGGAATTACAGCAAGCAGCAGTGGAGGAGGGGAATTCGAGGCGGTGCCAATCGGCACGCATCGAGCAATTTGTTACAAACTAGCGGACGCAGGCACTCGTGAAGAAAAGTTTAAAGATGAGGATGCTAAAAAGCGGCACACCATATTTATTTTCTTTGAACTGCCAGATCTTCGTACATCGAAGGACCAGCCGTTCAGCATCTTCAAGCAGTATACATTATCTTTGAATGAAAATTCTGCCCTGCACAAAGATTTAAAGTCATGGCGAGGCAAGTCCTTCACTGAGGCAGAGCTAAAATCATTCGACATGGCCAACATACTTGGGGTGAGCTGCGATCTTGAGGTCGAGCACACCGCTGGTGGTCGCGCCAAGATTACTTCAATCTTTAAACCAGATGGCGGCGCTAAGAAAGTTGCGACGGTAAACGATCAGGTGATGTTCGACTTGGAAGATTACTGCAAAGAATTTTCTGGCGACTCTTGTGACGAAAGTAAAGCGGCTTGTGACATTTTTGCAGACCTGCCAGCCTTTTTGTGCGAGATGATTGACGGAAGCTTTGAGATCGCTGCCGCTTACTCGAAGGGCCGAAAGGCTGAGGCGAGTGAGAGCCAAGGTGGTTTGGCTGCGATGTCTTCAGCGAAGAAAAAACCTGCTGCCGTCGAAGATTTTGAAGACGACGATATCCCGTTTTAATGGACGCTCGGAGAATGCTTGCCCGGCTTGAAAGGGCTTTAACCGAGCAGAAGGTGTCAGTCACTGAGTTTTTGTATCAGCACAACTTGGCACCGTCTACTTTCTATAAAATTAAAAAAACCAAAGAGTGTACGCCAAAGCAGAACAAGCTTTATCTGAGCGCCCTGAAAAAGTTTGAACCAAGCCTGTCTGAAACCATCACCGTGACGGTGGAAGATGTCGTCAACTCACCGAGCCATTACAAGGTCGGTGGTGTCGAGTGCATCGATGTAATGATTCAGCTTTACGGTTTGAAGCGCGTTCAGGAATACGCTGAGATTGCAGCATTTAAGTACGCATGGCGTGAGGGGAGGAAGGGTGATAGTACGACTGATAAGAGGAAAAAAATATGGTACACACGTTTTGCGATGGGCGACGATCCTCGGGGGTCTTCTGATGTTTAAGGAGATGAGTCTTTCACGCTTCACCGGCTGGGCCGTTGTCACCGCTTTTTCGAGTGGCATCGTGCTCGGCGTAATGATGTTTTAGGAGAGTGTATGCCAGATTTTAAACCGGGGATCTATGAGGATCTCGATTACCCAGCTTATGCGGCAATCACGGTTGACGGTCAGAGAGCGTGGCGGTCGCATGACCTCACCTCTCTGATCAAGTGCCCGTACACTTGGAAGAATGCCAAGCCGTTTAACGAATCACCGGCCTTGCTGGAGGGTAGGGTTCAGCACACGGTTTTCTTGGAGCATCACAAATTCGATGATGAGTTTGCGATTGATCCCGGATTCGACAAGCGAACCAAGGCAGGCAAAGAAGGATACGAGGACTGGGTGTCTGGCCTAAACGGACGCACACCTTGCAAGCAAGACCTCTATGATATCTGCATGGAGCGGCGTGAGGTTTTAGCAGACTTCATCCCGAGACCAGAGCACAAGGTTGAGCTGACTTTGGTTTTTGAATTTTGGGGGCAACCCTGCAAAGGCAAGCTTGATTGGTATACAGGGACCGACATCTGGGACTTGAAGACCTGCCGTGATGCCTCACCGCGTGGATTTAAAAACGCTGTGAACTCGTTCAGGTATTACCAGCAGGCAGCGTTTTATATGGCTGCTGCTGAATACCTTGACATACCATGCGACAAGTTTTATTTCTTAGCGCAAGAAAAGGCGCACCCTTACCCGTTTGGCGTTTACACGTTGACCGAGGAGGCTGTGCAGTATGGTCATGCCAAGAACCAGCAAGCGCTTGAGATTGGTTTGAGGTGTGAGCAAACCGGCGATTATCGACCTTTTGATAACGGTTTGATCACGGAGTTTAACCTTAGTGATCTCTGGTAAGGATTTGGAGCGGGAGCAGAAGTGGGCGGACGCTAAAAAGTATTACGCTGCCCGATCTGCTTGGAAGCGCAGGCATCAGTTGGTCGAGGGTAAAGGCTACACTTGGGGTCAGTGGTTCCAGCGAATGTTTGGTGAGAAGCTGACTGACTATGCTGCTCGCAAAGCCAAAGAAAAATCAGAGGCTCTTTAGCTCCTCGCTGGCCAGCTTCCCGGTTTCCCGATTGAACTTCATCGCAAGATAGTCATGGATTCTGCTCAGCTCGTAAGCTCGCAAATCTTCGTCCATCTCATCAACGATGCGGTCGAGCATCTTCAGAACTCGCAAGGTGGGGATGTTTGACTGTCTTTCCATGTCGTAATCCTAAGTTAAATTGCAGGCAAAAAAAAGCGACCTAAGCCGCTATTAATTATTTATCCTCGAAACTCAGCGACAATCATGAATGAGTGGTTTTTCCTAGCTGTTTTTTGCGTTTTTTGACGCATGGCAGGAACGCTTTTTTGTTGCAAAACAAAAAGATCAAGAGCACAAAAACCAAAGGATTCTAAAATGCTCATCAACTCAAGGTGCGACCATCTTTGCTTGCCACTTTCAATTTCATCCTGACATTTTACAAAAATTCTTCCTTTCTTTTTTAACACCCTTGCCGCTTCAAGAATACCTCCAGCGTATAAACGTATGACGCTGGCATGACTGGTATTTTGATTTCGGTAACAATCGTTAATGGAAGCCTTAATAGTAGCGCCACCATGCATGTAAGGAGGGTCAAGAACCAGCAAATCAACGGAAGCGTCTCCGTATGGCAGATTTTTAAAATCTACTCCTCCCTCCAAATCTGTGCCTTTAAAATCATACAAGGACAAGTCGATTTTTTGCCAAAAAACTCCTTTCCCATAAGTCACATCAACAATAACATCTCCAAAATTCGCATACATTTTCACACAATCAACTAACAAGTCGGCATTATTGCCGACCCTAGCTGTTAAAGTCGTTTCACTTTCTTCTGCTCTTACTGTCATTGCTCTCCTCCTAGCGGCCTAAGCCGCTTTTGTTTCGTAGGTTTTAACTTTTGCTGAATCACGATCAACATCGTGCTCCCATTCCCATTTTGCAATTGGTGTAGGCTCTGCACCCCACTCTGGCAAATTTAACTCAACCCTGATCACTTGATTAACCCTGCGCTCAACGTAACCATTACCAGCCGCTCCGTAAACGCTAACCCAGCCGCCTTTGACAACTTTTTGCCATTGAAGGAAGCCTTTTAGCTGACCCTTGCGCTTTCCTCTAACGTAACGCGGCAAAGCGTTAACAACATCGGCCCCAAAATAACGGCGAGCCATGCCTTCAATAAACTCCGAAGACATGTACCCGTTTCTGTAATCAATGTTCGCTCTTACTGTCATTGCTCTCTCCCCATGGGCGACCTAAGCCGCTTCCTTTATTTTACGCCGCTCGCGTCATTAATTTTTCAAGCCCAAACTCCGCGTTTGTTCTCTCGGCTTACTTCGTATCCTCCATCAGTCTTGATGAAGTGATAGCCCAGTTTTTTGACGATAGCCCTGACCCTGTTAGCACTATTCTTGTACCGACCGACTTCGATGAATACAGTTCTGCCGCCTTCAGTATTTGCAATCATACTTTTGGTCAGCGCGGTTTTTTCTAACTCTGATCGATTTCTCATGTCGCCCTCCTTCTTAACAAGCTAAACAAATCGCACCGGGGTTTTCCCACTCCCAGTAACAGCCGTGTTTTTCAACAGCCTTGTTCAGTTTGGGGTGGATTCCTCCTGACTCAAAAAACGAGTCGTAATAATCAATCACAATCGGACCACCGCGCTCATCGGTTATCAAGAATCGTCCGTCCTCAGATTCAAACCACTCGACAGGAGCTTCGACAAACTTGTACTCACCATCGACCTTTTTGTAATCCTCAAACCGCAACTTCTTGACCGCGTTTATTGCTGCTTTGATACCCATCTCACTCCTCCTTAGTTTAAATACTCTGGTCCAGTCCAGCGAACCCAGCCGAATGTCTCATCAAGAATGTTGCCTCTCGCTGCGTTTCTCGCTGGAGTGCTCCAACCGTCAGCTTTCAAAATGTCACCCTTTCTGAACATTTCGTCATTGTCAGTGTTGACCACAAACCCCCATACATAACCATCGTTTCTGCTCGTCACCTTGATGTACTTTCTGTTGACCTTGTAACCCAACCCTTCTGCAAAACCCTCGGCGTTGTGTCGGTTACCGTAATCCTCGATGATCTTGTCAATCAACTTTTTCATCCCAACTTCCATTTCACTCCTCCTTTGTTTAACTTGCTCTCCCTACATACTTATAATACTAAATCCCGTGTCGTATTGCAAGTGTTTGGACAAATTAATTGAAAGAAATTAGCAATAAAATACCCCGATTGGACTGCCATTTTTGCTGGTGCAGCCTTTTTCCTTGATCGATGAGATGGCGTATTCTGCCTTGGAACCGAAGATACTGTCCGGCTCTGCGTACTCACAATCATCCCATCGAACCATGGCGAAATGACCATCCCTCATGCCGTAGATCGTGCCTTCGTTTTCAGGAATTCCAGCGCCCCAGTTCCCTACCACTCGCTTTCCTATCACGTTCATATCACATTCCCCGATAAAGATTTGGATGAATTGCCCGAAGCTTTTTGCATCGCTCCCAGAACCGCTTGCCACCAGCAACGATATTAGGCTCGTCAGCATAATGACCTTCGAGGTAATCGATGTGCGCCCGGTTGTCTAGGTCTCCAATAAATAAAGTGAGCAACTCAGGTTCAACCAATGTGCTAGGCTTGACCCTGCCAGCGTAAACATCCCATACGAAAGCCTCGTAACGATCTCGAACCCCATCTTCGTTGTCGATGTTGTCAGCACATTCAACAAAGTTCGCCAGCTCCGACATGCAGTAGTCGGTCGTCCTCCACACTATTCCAAACTTTACCTTTTCCATCTCTCTCCTCCTTTGTTTTCCCAGACGCCTCTCGGCGTTTCGATAGAATCTCACAAGCTCATCAGTGGGTTAGATGCCGAATTCACGATACCTTGCAGCGTCATTGATAGCCGCGCTTAAATTGTTATCAGTGGCGGCGTAAAAGTTGCCTTTTGGACACCTAACAACCCAGAGGTTACGAAGACCCTTTCGGCGAATGTAACCGTAATACCACTCGCCACTTCGCCCCTTCGTTTCAAAATTTTCCATCTCACTCCTCCTTTCAGTTAATCTTGTGAACAACGCCACCGTAGCGTTTTGCAATATCTTCAAAGCTGTCTTCAAAATCTCTTCCGTAATTGGCTTCAGGATCTTCTCCGTGCATCCAAAAACAATCAGCGTTGAAATCAAATTCGCATGTTCCGAAATGAACCCCGTCAACAAAAATCTCTCTGAGCGAATCGTTACCCGGACCAAACACAACTTTTCTTGCTTCGTTCATCTCGTCTCTCCTTGATTTAGTTTCTCTCTCCAACATGCTTATAATACTAAATCCCGTGTCGTTGTGCAAGTGTTTATGCTAATTATTTGCAATAATTTTCACAACCGTCCCATCGGTTATGCCGGTGTAAATCCCAATCCTCCGAGCTGACCAACCTTTTCTGTATCGATCCATGACGTTAGCTTCAAGCTCAGCTCTCGTGCTAAACCGGCCAGTGGTTAACGGCCTGCCCCTCTTGACAGGCTTGGTCAATGGGGCGTGAATCACGTCAAAACCCCTTTAGCAATCAAGTAAGTCAGAACCACCTTTGCCGAGAACAAACCTCCGAGGACGTACCAGTACGCTCGATGCCTGACAATTTCGTGGCTCCTCCTAATTAAATTCAATACCCTTATCGCTTTGTTCTTCACGCTGCCTCCTTTAACCCGTTGTGAATATAAGACCTGTCATAAGCTCCAATCTTGATGTCGATGTAATGCGCTCGATGAAAGTAGTCAGTCATTGAGTCGTCATGGTTAAAGAACTTCGGACCTTCCATCGCGTCTTTAAGCTCAAACAAAAAGTCTTTCGCAACACCCTCATAATGATCTTCGATCCAGTAGGTGTTGACATCGTTCCGCAAAACCCCCTCCTCGTAGATCTCAAGAGCAGATCTGCCTTTCGCGTATTCGCTCTTAGCAAATTCTTCGGCTCGCTCCCACCTGTTAGCAAAAGACTTTTCGGTGAGGCACTTCAGAAAATCAATCTCACCTGACCGAAGAGTCACAACCAAAGAGCTGTGATGCCTCACGGCAATCGTACCTTTCATCCCGTACTTCTTCAGAACCGCCTTGATCGCTGGTGCCAACTCAGCTTTTTTCTCTTTACTTACATAGGCCATCTCACTTCTCCTTCTTAGTTTTAACTTCTCTCTCCAACATGCTTATAATACCAAATGCCGTGTCGATGTGCAAGCAATTACACAAATTAATCGCACCTTTCGACTCGATCATGGAACTTCACAGCACCGGTATTACCGGGAGCAATCTTCTTAACCGCTTCCGAAAACCGACTGTCTGAGGTGTACCCAAAGTTGCCGCCGAACATATAATGAGCGCCTGACTCAATAACCTCGATGGGGACTAAAATTGGATTGCCGCCGGGGCCGGGGCCTTCAAGCAAGAGCACTGCTGGCCTTTCCTCTGTTGGCTCGAATGGGCCTTCGATATTGGTCACACAAACCGAGTTAAAATTTCGACTAACCCCGTTTTTGCTACAGTCGTAACCGCCTGCATCACGATAAACATTTATATACATACCCATGGTTTTCTCCTTAGTTTTTTCCAGTAGAAAGATAACGATACCAAACGTGGGCCGCATTACACGGCCCGGTTAGGTTAAAAGTGTGGGTCATGGTACTTTTCTCTTCGACCTACTATGACACCGCCAGTATTCATCTTGAAAAACCGCCCGGTGTCTGGGTTAAGAAAGACATGTTCATAACCGCTTTCTTTGATTCTGTAAGTCGCCTCTCGACCTTCGCCTTCTTTGCTTGGGTAAAATTCGTAAACCACGTTTTCACTTTCGCCCATGATTCCAGAGACTCTTTCCCAGCGATCTTCTCGAACCGTAAAGTATTTGTACTTACCTTTCTTGAAAACCTCTGTGACCGTTGCAGGATGCCTGTCAGTCCAACTCAACAGTGTTGCACCCATCCCTACCTCTGGTTCAACTGGGGTGGACCGACTGTAAATGTGGTTCACCAAGCTGCCCGTTCCGCTTCCTAGTCTCATCATCTCACTTCTCCTTGCTTTAGTTTCTCTCTCCAACATGCCTATATTACCAAAGGCCGTGTCCATGTGCAAGCTTTTATACAAATTAATTCAACAAATTGCAGGCAAAAAAATGGGGCCTTGCAGCCCCTCGATGTCAGCTATACTTCCCTTTTGTGGTCGGGCTTTAGCACATTAAAAAGTTCAGACCTAGTTATTCGACAACCTCCTCGTACAAGTGGATTGCTCGCTTTCTGTCGTAAAGCCAGAAAACCAGAAGATACCGATCACCCTCCTCAACCGGCAAGCCCCTATGCAGATTTGTGAAGCTTGGGAAAATTAAAGCGTGGCCACTGGGTAACGGACTAAGCACCCCGTGGTTATGAAACTCAGTACCACCACCTTTATAGTCGCCAGTATTTAACGGTATCACCACGCTAATATCTGCGCTCTCATCGTGATGCCAAGCGCCCTGTTGCTTATCCTTCAGGTTGTAGTTGGCTATTTGTACGCTTGCTATCTCAGCTACTTCGCGCTGGTACAAGGAGAATATGATCGGCGACAAAACATTCTGAACCACATGCCACATATTTCGGTACAGCTCTGGGACGTGTTCTTTTAAGACGATTTCAGGGATTTGCCTAAGTTCGTCTTCACCTTCGTTTGGCTCGAACCCAATTACCCTGCGCATAGTGTCAATTTCTTCGCACAACATCTTGCAATATTGCCTTCTAAAAAGCGGCACCTTGTAAACGTCTGGCCAGATCTTTTTAGTAAGCTTTTGAATAGGCATCTCACCAAGATTTTCTGTGCCTTCTTTTGCTCGATAACGAGCTATGGCCGGTATAGAATCTTGCACAGCCTTGTAGACCGGCTGGTTAAGATACCAGTGAGATTGCATTGAGAGCATATAGTTTTTCAGCGAATACATATTTGCAACTTCTTCCAAGCTTTTGTACAATATAACAGATTTTAACCAAGGATGCGTAATGGAAACAACAACAGAACCATCTCGACAGAGAAAAAGTTTAGCTGTCGATCAAAAAACTTACGACATGCTTCAGGAGATTTGTTTTGAAGAACGAAGAACCCGGATAGAGCAGCTTAAAATTTTGATCGAGAACGAGCACGCTAAATTGTTTGGCGAGTCTTAGCGTGAATATTTTTAAGACAAAGAAAATATTGCCACCAAGCTATCGTCCACCGCTGGAGGCTGCAGAAGTTATTCAGCTCTTCACTCAACTCACCCTGCATCAGCAGGCAGCTCTCCTACGCCTCATAAGCCGAAACTTAACCATCAAGCTAGAAGACGAAACTTTTATGGGTTATGAGTTCGATTTCAATGTTGACGGCGCAGTAATATCCGCCGAGCAAACCGAAGAAGAATTAGACTAACCCTGCAATGCCTCCAGTTGCCTGCCTACGCATTGCAAGCTCTCGGTCCTGCTCATTAGGCAGGATGGTCGGAGAAAGAGACGAAGCAGACGGCATCGATCCTGAAGACGCAATACTTGGCAGCGGAGAAAACAATGACTCAGAGTCAAAGCTTGAGGGAGAGCTTTTTCCCAAAGAGTCCATCTGTGAAAGCATCTCTTCCCTGTTTGGCAAAAGCTTGTCAGAAATCTCCTTGCTTGAAGACTCCCTGAACCGCATCTCATTACCCGTAGGATTTTCATTTACAGAAGTTTGAGACGAGGCGTTCTCTGAGCTTGAAGGCTCAATCTGCTCTTGAGTAAGACCTTGAACCACAGCGTTGATCTCATCTCTTATGTCAGGATTCACCTCTGAGATCTGAACCAACCTTCGTATGTGTTGGCCAAAAGAATTCGGATTAAAAGCAGCTTTTTCTACGCCGCTAGATAGCCACTTAACAAAGTCCTTATTGGTTAATAACTTCGCAGAGGCGTAAGGGCCTATAAGACCCCCAAAGCCGTACTCAAAACCTTCAGCGCCAATCATTTTTCCAAACATGGATTCTGCGCCAAAAACACCAAGCATACCCATTGCGGCAATAGCCCTTGCGGTTCCAGAAGGGTTCGCCATGTCTGCGGCTGCTTTTCCTACGCGGTCAATGCTAAAAACCAGATCGTCTAAAGCTGGCGCTAAGTTTTGATACTCAGTGCCTTTAAACATGGCTTCTCTAGCTTCTTTGCTAAGCGTGTTCCAGTTTTTTATAAATGTCGCAGGAGAAAATCCAGCCTCAGATATTGCTTGAGCACCTTGCTTCGAGGCTTCTTCTCCTAGCTCTGATATGCCAGCAAGACTAGGAGTTGGCAAGCCCATTTTGCCAAGCATGAAACCAGCTAAAACGCCGTACTCTTCATCGTCGAATTGCCTTCTTAAACGCTCAAAACGCTCTCCGCCCTCCTTTGAGCCTTGCAATACATACCTCAATGCACCAGTAGCTTCCGCTGCGCCATTTTTAATAACGCCGTCAACAAAAGCGATATCGCCACCTTTCTTCATATTCTCTTTGACGAAAGCGTTAGCAGCTTTGTAAGCCCCTATGATGTCATGATCCTTGATGCTCCGTCTGGTAGCGCCCATCGCAGACTCAGCAGAGGCTTTCATGACCAAGTTATCGAGGTCTTGAGTGACGTAACCAACCAGCTCTTTTACTTTCGCTTCGGGTCCACTCAACGCGCCTTGACTTTCAGCCTTTCTCACAGTACGCATGAGGCTGGTTCTGAAATCTTTTAATCTTTGAAAGGTCAAAGCACCATCTTTGGCGTCTTTAAGAACCATCTCGGCCTGACGCAATGCAGGGTTAAGCTCCGGTTTGCCTGTAGCGGTTCCAGCAGCTTCTATATATTTAGCCGCAAACCTTTGAACAGCCAAACCATCGCTAGTAGTGGTCGGGGGAATTAAATCTTGGACCCTCGTGTACATTTCATTTACTTGGTTATCATAAGTCGCCCTAGCTCTTTGAGCGGCGTCCATGACTTTTTCTGCAGCTTCTGAGGTTGACCTGACGCCGCCGTATTTCTCAGCTAACTTTAAGGCAGATTCTTCAAGCTCTCGCAAGGTTTGCTGAGCATTGATCCTCATTGTGGTCGTAGATGTTGGCGCTTTCGCTAATGCGTTTTCAAAAAGATTTGCCACAGGGTTTGCAGTCACCTGTCCCGCTGTAGGATTGCTGACACCAGCTCGGTTCATGCGCTCTAAAGCTTCTTTTGCAGGAACGCTTAGTGATTTTTGAGAGTAGCGAATCGGAGCGCCTGCAACAAATTTCACGCCCTGTGCTATCTTGCTAACAATTGGTCCTGCAGCAGCGTTTACGGCAGCGGTCGTCGTAAAATCGCCAAACCTTTCAAGGCCAGTCCTTGAGTCCTCAACCTCTCCAAAGAAGTCCAACGCAGAAATATAAGCTTCTCTAGCAGAGGCGCTGCCAAGACCTTCCCCTGCAACGAAACCAGCGGTAGCTGCAGGTATCGAACCAAATACTGTAGGTGCGCCAGCAGCGGCACCAAGAGCTGCACCAGCGATACCGCCGCCTATAGCGCCCACGGTCTCTGCAATCTCAGGCCCAATGTCTGCAAAATCACCTAATGTTGGCGCTGGAATTCCGAAGATACGAAAATCTTCGTCGAAGAGCTGACGTTTACCGGTTTCTGGGTTGGTAAAAATAAAATTTCCTCGACCAAACTTGGTAGCTCCGTACTCTGGATCAAAAACCTCAACAGGAATCGCGTCTGGGTAAAACCCTCGTAGAGTGTTGAGCCTATCTTCAGGCTTTTGAGCGGCAGCAACTTGAGCACGAACGCTTGCAGGAGCGCCGGTTTTAGTGTCCACGCTATTTGATAAGTTTTGCTCGGCAATTTTCATTAAAAAATCGTCGTCAAATTTAACCTCTGAAGAAGTAGCGCTTATTGGCGTTGCCATATCAAGCAGGATGTCATCAGGAAGTGTTTCTAATGCTTTTTCTGTCACGGAATCAATCCTCTTTCTCTTAACTTAACAGCAAGATCTGGATCTTTTTTTGCTCTGCGAATTAATTCTCTGAGCGCCGACTGTTCAGTCACTCTCCCGTCGCTTTCTTTTTCAAAGTTAGCCATGGCAGCGTCATAAGCGTTTCCAGCACTACCCTTCATTACGGATAGCAACTCTCTTCTTGCTCGTCTTTTTGCAGCAATAACCTCGTCAGCATCACCCGCCATAGGCTGAATGCTTGTCCTCATCCAAACCATTTCGCTGTCATTAATAACCGCACCAGTATCCTTTCTAAGCTGAGCCATGGAGAAGTCGTTCATCGCTCTCGTATAAAGCTGGTACTGAGGGGACTTCAAGAAGTTTTCAGCTACCTCAGGCAAAAATGGGCCTTTTTCTATAAGCACAGACTCGGTAAAATTTCTTGGGTCAAACCCGGAATCTTCTAATCTTTCCATTTCCTCGACCGCATTTTCCATGCGAAGAGCATATCCAGCATCTTTTCTTTGGTCTTGAGTAAAAGGAGATTTTGACTTTTCTGTACCGGGAAGAATTCCGCTAACAGTTGGCCCAAAAACTCTCTCAACCGTAGGCTCGGGCTGGCTGCGAAGTTCCATAGGCAAAGATTCAAACTCCTCAAGAGAAATTGTTTGAAATTCTGCCATCAGAAAACTCCGTACTCAGTATTGCCAGTGTCGGCATTAATTCTTTGGTAAACCATCTTGCCGTCCTTGAACTTTCCTGTAGGAGTGAACCCTGCAGGCACCTGAGTCTGCGACGTGTCAGTTGGTACGCTTGCCTTGGGAATGACCCTAGAAAGATCATATCCCGGCTGCTCAATCATAACCGTTCCCGCTTCTGTCTGCTGATAATTCCTTCTTGGCTTTTCAAGAATGGTAACAGCAGCCCTGTACTGCGCGGTTTCTTTCAAGGAAGGGTCTTCTTCAGCCCTTAGAACAAAATTCCAAGCTTGCGCCTCAAGCGTTTTTGACTTGAAAGTGCCCCCAGTATTCTTCATCTGCTCTATCTTGAATTCAAAATCAGCTTCAAGCATATCTTTTTGTAACTGACGAGATTCTGCGCCTCTTCTTTCGATATCTTCGTAAGCCATGAGCATAAGCTTTTGCCGCATAGCGTCAGCAGCAGCTCTTTTTTGTTGTTGAGCCTCGTTAAATATTCCAAATCCAGCAGCCAAACCATAACCAAGAGAAGAAGGTCTTCCCGTTGATGCTTGCTGAGCCAGACCCCTGCTGAGCGCAATCGCCAAATCGCCAAAACTGGCTTGTCTGGTCTGCGGGAAAAGCGCCGAAAGCTCATTTGCTCTTGAGGAGATATCCTCAAAAGAAGTCGGCTTTCTTTCTGAGGCAGCTTGGACTCTGTCGTAATAAGCCTTAACTTCAGGAGACATTACTTCCCCGCCCTCGTTAAAGATGTCAATTTCTTTTTCTATTTGTGGCCTTCCGATAGTCATTTAAACCTCAATTTAAGAGCTTAGCTACTGCCTTAACTGATTATTTGGGTTGTTAAAGTTAGACACTGTACCCAAGGCACCAAGTCCTGCCGCTAAACCTGCGTTCAAAGCATTTGGCGGCGGCGTGTATTGCGTTTGAACATTGGTTTGCCCAGTTGGACTCATGTTCACGAACGGCATCAACGCTTGGTATTGAGCCAACGGCGCTTGCTGAGCCTGCAGCAAACCAGCACGCTGCGCGTCAAGCTCACGCTGCCGCTGCTGCTGAGCCTGTCCGCCAATACCTTGCAAAGATGCCACATCTTGCTGAGCCGCTTGCTGAGCCTGTCCGCCAAGACCGCTCAAGAAACCGCCATAACCTGTCTGCGCACCAGCCAAAGCCTGACCTGCGCCAAACTGCTGCTGTCCGATCTGGCCGTATTGGTTTGCCAAACTGCCTGCCACATTCATACCCTGCTGAGCTGCTGCAGTTCTTGCTGCAGCGTCCTGCTGGCCGTAACCGGCAAGCGTTTGACCTAGCCCAGTTCCAGCACCGTATCGCTGTTGAGCCGCTCCGCTCATTAAACTTTGAAGACCCTGCTGCGCTCCATACTGCTGCTGAGCCTGCTGGCCCATTTGAGCACCAAGCTGCTGTTGAGCACCAAGTTGAGACTGAGCCGTCTGCTGAATTAAATTGCCGTAGCCTTGCCCTGCTGCCAACTTTTGTTGGGCAATTTGCTGAGCCTGTCCAGCCAACGCTTGGTCAGCACCATACATTTGTTGAGCGCCTTGACGGTAAACATCTGCTAATTGATTTCCAGACGCCAATTCACTCGCAGCTCGCTGCTGCCGCATTCCTGCCAGATTTTGAGCAGCGCCAAACTGCTGTTGAGCCGCTTGAGCTGCCGAAGACGCTACAGATTCTCCAGCGCCATATCTTTGTTGCGCCGTCTGTCCAAGCATGTTGGCAAGCTCTCGTGAAGACCCAAGCTCACTTGCCGCTCTTTGTTGCCGCATTCCTGCCAAGCTTTGAGCAGAACCCAAACGCTGTTGAGAAGCTTGAGCTGCCCGGTCAATTAAACCGCGCTCACCCTGAAGTTCTTGGCCAGCTAAAGACGCCAAACCGGACGAAGCGGTTCTCTGAGCCTGCTTGGCTCGCTCATCTTCTCCTATAGCTGTCTGCTGCGCTCGCTGGAAGCCTGCTGAGCGAATTCCGCCAACTTCTTTGGCCAATCCTCGACCCATGGCTTCTGCTCGCTCTTCGGCGCTTAAACGCGCTCTTGAACCAAACGCAGACTCTCCGCCTGAAGAGATGTCTCGGGCGTACTGAGCCATGTCTTGCTTGGCTAAACCTTCGCTCGCATCTCGAATCGACTGCTGAACCACTCGATCTTCGTAGGGATCAAAATACTCAGAAGTTTTGTCGCCTATGTTAAAGCCATCTTCGACTGTGTTTTTTAGCTGAGTTCGAGCCTCACCAAGCTGACCGCCAAACTCGCCGGTAGCCGCAGATTCAGCGCCAAGCTGCCGAGTCAAATCTCGGTCAAGCTGTGAGATACCACCCTTCAGGCCGCTTTCTGCAAGACCCAAACGCGCTCGCTGAGATGCGCCTGCCGCAGAGGCTAACTGCTCGCTTCTCGCAAGATCTCTTGATAACCCTTGCTGACCAATCATCCGCATCCCGACTGAATCTGTCAGGTTGCCAGAAAGGTCAGATATCCCGCTTTGCAAACCTTTCTCAGCCAAAGCAAGCCTAGCCCGTTGACCTGCTGTACTTTGAGCCGATAAGTCCTGACCTCCAGCCAGACCTCTTGCTAAATCTTCTCGACCCCTAGCGGCCATTCCAAACGAATCTGTAATGTCACGCCCAAACTCGTCATAACTTCTCTGACCCTGCTGCCTGACCTTTGCCAAGTCCATGCCAAAATCTTCGGTCGCTCGTCGGCCTTGAGCCGCCTGCTGACCGAGTTGGTCAATGTACTGGCCAGTGCTATCTTGGGCCATTCCTGTAATGTCACTTAAATCACCGCGCAATCGACCTTCTGCTTCAACCGCCCTAGCTCGACCTTGCTGAGTTCCACCAATAGCGTCAGTCATCGCTCGATCTCTTTGATCGAGTGCGAACCGTGATCCTTCTTGAATCTGCTGAAGAGCTTGCTGTGAAGCCAAGGCTTGACCACCAATACCACTTTGAAGCGCGTCAATGCCTTGCTGGCCACGGCTCATGGCTTCTTGAATAAAGGGTTGTTGTACGCCGACAGCACCTCTCGCTAACTGCTGAGCCTGAATTTGATCTGGAGAAAGACCAGCAATCTCTTGGGGAATGACGATCGGCCTGCCTTCTTCATCAAAGAAGGTTCTCTCTGCCGCACGGAATGCTCCCGGTATAAAGCCGCCCTGCCCGTCCGTTCCGTAAAGGAGCTGCTGGGTGATAGGGTCCATCATTGAGTCTGATCTGGTTACGTTGGCGACGTAAGAACCATCGCCAGTTGCGCCACCCTCTTCAAATTTGCGTATGCGCTGTAATTGCCCCGGAGTCAAAATGCTCATGCTGCTTTAACCCTCTTTGCTTTTGGTTTATCGGCATATTCCGCGAAAAGCTCCATCATCTCATACATGAGCTGAGTGCCTTTGTCCCTGCTCTCGCCGCCGTTTGGCGTTAATGTGATAATGCCGTTATTGCTGTCCATGTCGAAGGAACCGGCCCCGCGTACTGCTTGGCCTGTCATTACGAATTCGCCATCGCTCAACATCGCGGGGATGTCGTCGCTGGTTTCAGTTCCTTCCCCACTTATACCGCCGTTCTTTTCTTTAAAATCTGCTGTGGAGACGTTGCCACCGGTCGCGTAAGCCATCGGAACCATACCGCCGTAGCGCATCGGCATTACTTCACCGCCGTAGCGCATTCCGGTTACAGGTTCTTCTGCTACAGGAGTTTTCCTGCCGCCACTTAACACAGGCATATCTTCCATCATGGCAAAGTCTCTTCGATCAGGTGGCGCTTCACCAGCAGCTTCTGCATCTCGCTTGGCCAACTGATAACCACCATATCGGCTCATCGTCATGGCTGGCGTAAGCTGAACCCCTTTGTCGTTCTTAGCTTGGTCATATGCAAGCTTGCCCAAAAGAGCTGCAATCCCAACACCGCCAATGCCGCCTAAGTCAAAGCCGCGATTACCACCGCCGCCACTTGCACCACCGCCGTAATTAGTCAAGCCAAGCTTATCAGTGTACCCTCCTAGCAAGTCGCCTAAAACACCGTAATTACCCTTATCGTCAGCGCCACCACCGGAGAATAAACCTCCGAACCCGCCTTGACCTTGATTAGAACCCCAGCCAAATTCAGCAGCAATTTCGTCTTGACTCAATCCCGCATTTTGAAGTTCATTAAACCTAGCAACAGTATCGGGGTCCGCTGGCATTCTAGCTAAAAAGTCAGAAGAAGATCCTTGTGCAGCCGCTGCTTGAGCAGCATAGTCAGTAACACCCAAAGCATCGCCAATCCCGCCTGCGAAATCGCCTAAACGGCCAAAGCTGCCAACTTGGTCAGCTCCGGGGCCTGTAACAAGATCTCCTAGCTTTCCGAACCTGCCAAATTTGTCAGCTCCGGGACCTGTAAATAAACTACCAAGGCCTTTGCCGACATTGCCGAGTAAGCCAACGCCATCAGCGCCTTTTGTTACAAATTCCTTTACGCCGCCAAACAAGCTTCCTATTCCGCCACTACCGCCACCGGCAGGAGCGCCTTTGCCCATGGTTAACAATGCAAGAGGACTAGCTCGACCTTTTGCAACGTCATAAACCGTGAACGCTTTGTTTGCAAGGGCTGCAATAGGGCCGACCGGAGGTGGCAAGAATTGCGCAAACTTCGCCAGAGGCTTGACGACCTTTTTAACAACCTTCTTGACGCTTTTAGCTAACTTCTTAAAGAACCCAAACTCTTCCAAACCGGTAATAGGGTTTAGGCTTGCGATACCGACGCCGACAACCATTCTCTCTGGGTCGATATCAAGCTCTCGGAATTTTTTTTCAATCAGCCCTTCAAATTCTTCGTCTTCAAACGCCTCGGGGGGGATTACGACTTCACCCGCTCGTAAATGAGCAAGATGAGTGTCTTCACCTCTACCAGCTTGCGCAAGTTCTTTGGCTGCTTGGGCCATCGGAGCTTCAGCCCCAATCTCGGCTGCTTCAGCGAGATGCAAATATTGATCACGCTCAGACGGATCTTCTGTCTGAGAAGCCTGTGCCAGCAACTCTTCAATTGAAGAGCGAATAGCCTCATCGGGATTTGCTTGACCCTCAGCCACGCCCTCAGCGGCCTGCATCATCATTTCTTCTCGGCTTACTTCGCCGCCTTCGGCCATACCCATAGGGGGCAGTTGAGGCTGAGCTGAGTAAATATCCAGCAATGTTTGGTCTATACTCATGGCGTACTCACCGTTAATTGGCCCACTGCACTGGTTACTTGAACCCCAGTGGGATACGTTTGATGCTGGTATAAATCTCTTAACTGATTACCGTCAAACGCCTGATGGATTGATGTCGTAGTATTAAATATTATCGCACCTGTTGCGAATTGTAACTTAGAAATTTGGTCAGCGTTATAGTGAGGCGATATCGTAATATCGACCGCACCAAGGTTAATTTCAAGAATCCGAACCAAGCGATTGTAAGTGTCACTTGTAACGGACTCGCCAATCGACGACGGAAGGCGCGTTTCAAGCAGCCTGCTCATCCACGTCTACCGCTCTGCTGTAGGTCAACTCTGGTCGAACCAAGCCGCCACTTATAGCCTTTCTGGTCGTTTACATCGTTATCATCATCGGATTCAAACCGAAAAACCACCTGTCGCGCCCTTGTTCGCAAGTTTGTAAACGTGCTGGTAGGCGTGACCTTCGTGGTTGAATCGGTGATCAATGACTGACCGGGAAAGTTTCTGCGCTTTACAACAATATTCATGGCAGGGTTATTGCTAACGCCTGTATCGGTCACGAATGCCATGTCTGGGATCATTTTCTTCATGAAAACGTCATATTCACCCGCAGAGATGTCGATATCTGCTGATTCGATATAAACGCCAGACATAGGCTCAAGCCCGTCATCGTAGCCAGTCTCATGGTTGTACAATAGATTCTGACCAGAAGTCTGAGCTGCAGCAATCGGCAAGTCTTCAATACCTGCATCAAGCCAACCGTATCGAGTCATGCTACCGATAGCCCAAGTCTGCTCAAGATAGTTATAAGTGACATACCGGCTAATCTCGCCAGTCCCGTCCTCGATTGATGGGTAAAAGAACCAGATCTCGTTATACCGAGAATTAATGCTCATAAAGGATTTGAACGCTTGGTTCAGGTCGATATCGTTGAAGACGTATTCTTGAACTGTGCAAGGCAGTCGTTGCACAGAGCCGTTGTAAAAGTTGAATCCTGTCTTGGAAGCAAAAAACACGCCGCTTGGAGAGTTTGCCGCAGCATTTGGTGACAGTAAGCCAGCGCCTTCGTTCACCAAGTTAACGGCAAAGGTAAGGGGTGGGCCAATAAAGGTCATCGAATAAAGTGATGTATCGGTCCATATCAGTATTTCTTGCCGAGACTTTAAGCCGCCCACAATAAAAGAACCTGAAGATAACCGAACGTCACCCGCGCTGTTTGTTGTAGTTGGCTCAAAATCAAGCTCATCCTCGGCTGACGAGAATGCAACAAGCATAGGGTCAATCGCGCCCGTTCTTGCTCCGCCAGAGACAGGATCAGCACCCAAAACCACGAGATGACGGTCTGTCTCCGACGTAATAACCTGCAACCCAACAGTCGGAACCTGCCTAGCGCCTGATCGACCTGCCAAGCTCACAGCTCTAACGGATACGCCTGAATTTTCAATCCATTCGTAAATACCAGCGCCGCGAGGGTTGATGATCAGGTTCTCGCCGAAATTATCGTGCGTCCAGATTCTTAACTGGTTAACCGCCGAGATTGTTGAAGCAGAACCCCAGCCGCCAGCACCCCATGTTCCAACACCCCAGCCGCTGCTGTTAACGTAAGTGTCGAGGCCAACATTAATTTGATAAGTACCAACGGTGCTCGAACCGCCGTTTCCAGTATCCGAAGAGTTTGCAACAACCGTGTCGCCGCTAGTGTCTTTTGCGACTATCTGGTAAGCGTCTGCGGTTGTGACAAGTAGTATTTGATATTCTTGGTTCAAGACGATATCGGTAATAACACCGCCTAAAGTCGTCGCGCCGCTAAATGTGACAAAGTCGTTTGTTACAGCGCCATGCCCTGTGTCTGAAATCGTTATTATTGATGAGCCGTCGGTCGCTGCAAATGTAACGTCGCCTGCGGAAGTCGTCGATCTAATAGGGGTAACGTCGTTGTAGGAGTCGCCCTCCTCGATGTAATATTTCCAAGTGGTGCCAATTCCTAAGAATTTGGTTCCGCCAAGAGAAATCCAAGAATGAAGTGCGCGACAGATTCCGAGAAAGTATTGACCGCCAAGCTGCGCCCAGCCGCCAATTTTCTCGACCCTACCTTTGCGGAATCGTATCAGGTTGCCATCGACCCAGCCGCCTTTAGCGCTGTAGTCGGTAGCCTCCTTGTTGATTCCGGGCTGAAAATCTATTTCTTGTAAAGGCATTCGCCATTACGCCAATCTGATAATAGCGCCAGTCGCAGTTGGTGCCGGGAAAACCACCGTAAAATCACCTGCGGTACTGGTTTTATCGCCGCCGAAATCAATGGCTGCAACGGCTTTATCACCTTGCGTGTCGTTATATAGTAGTGCTCCACGCGCCGTAATTGTTGCCGTGCTGTACGTAAGGTCGTTAAAATCACACACGGCCACCGCGCCTGTAGCGAAAGGCGTTACGTTTGTTAACGCAGATCCGCCAGCGGGGTAGTTCGTCCCAGAAGCCTCACCTGTGGTGACATAAACCGTAGTTCCTGCCCCAAGAGTCGCGCTAGAAGTGTAAAGTGCTAACTTAAATGAGTTAGCGCCGTTGGTAAAATTATGAGTCCCAACAAGCAACTGTTGCTTAAAACTTGTACAAATTGCAGATGTGATAGCCATTGTCACAGCTCCTTGATAATGTTCGCCATTGCCTCGTGACCTTGCTGGCGAAGCTTATTTGAAAGGGTCACTCGGTCTGATTTTATTGAGTTTTTCATCCCTAGCAATATTACTTGATAAACCTGACTTCTGAAAGCCTCCGCTTGCTGCCGAACATGAGGCGCTGCAGTCTCGCTAATCCCCACAATTTTGTTAGTGACTTGCTCGGCCCAAAATTCAGGGTCATGCCCCTTGTTCTGGGTAGTAGCAACCATGACGTTTCCTAGCTGGAAACCAATATCGTCTTTCATCATCCCTTGTATGGCTCCGGTGCTTTAGGGAGTTCAATGGTTTCAAGATTATGCTTTTTCACCATTTCGCTCATCATAGAACGTGGAAACACATGCCACTCTCCATCTTGCGGCATTGCAACCAATGGATCGTCAAGTCGATGGTAGCCATACAATCGCTCAGTCACACCAACATTGCTATCAAGCAATGACGATCTTGGGGATGCGCCAATCCCGATACCGTTCTCAAGACACTTACTGATCCAAAATTCTACGCAAGCTCTGCCAGCTTCAGCGAAGTGAATGTTATGCGCGTAGCTAAAATCCAAGCCAAATAGATCTATATGACCGACCCGATTCCAATACGCAAAACCCATTGCATACGCAACAGTAGTATTAAAGTAAGCGCACTTAGCGTCTGTCATGACTTCAGCAAGTGGAAACTCAACCACAGCAGGAACTCGATCATCAAGCTCACAAGAATAAATAGGTTTGTCAAAAGTGGGTAATAAACGGCGCATTACGTCCGTCTGGTTTCCAGCATCTTCGGTATCTAAATACCGGCTTACTGGGTCCATCATGAAAACTCGATCACAAGCAAAAACCGATAAGGCGCTGTTGATAACCCAGACCTCATCCCATTGCTTGCTATTTTCCATGCCGATTACATAGTCAATCTGGCTTGCGCCCAAACCAATCAATGCAACTTTTTTTCCTTTTAAACTTTCAATCTTCTCCATCAACTCACCCCTGTCCGTAATAGGTCATAACGATATTCATCTCGCGTATCACGACCTTCGGACAGGTTTTTCATTCTTCCGATTGCTGCCATGAAACGCTGTTCCATGTTGGCAATCACATCAGGAGTTTCTTTCAAGAAGATGGCAGCTTCGGCCAACGTGCCATACAGCAAAGCATCTGGGTAATCAGTGCTGAGCAGTGTGGTTCCGCTATCTGCGCCAGAAGTAAGAGAAGCCGGTTCATGCAGATAATGCAGCTCTACGCTGTAATTTGCATCAGGAACCGGCGACAGCTCAAATGCTGCATCGTCAAAATTACTGTAATACTTTGGGCGACCTCTGCTAGAGACTGAGGGGTCATATTCCTTCAAGAACGACGGATGCTTCAATAGCAAATAATAGTACGTCCCATTGTCAATGACCGCCAGCGAAAACGGTGAGTAAAAATCAGATGGCGTTGCCAAGAACCGATTGTTCTGCGAAGTCGTCGCTGTCACATTCTTACGCTGCTCAGATAGCTGAACAAGCTTAAAGATTCGAGTCTCTGCCTCCTGAATAAACGTGTTTAGGTTATCGTTGAAAGTCGTTTCATCAACTTGCAAATAGTCCTGAACGGCGGTCTTCAAAGTCGCTAAAGTAAAACTCATGATGTGGTTACCTCCACATTTCCAACATTACAGGATATTGCAAATGTTTGCAATTGTGTGCCGAGAATACCATCGCCGGAATTGGTGTAGACCGTAAAGAAATTATTGTCGGTTGGCTGATCAGGTCTAGGGTCTTTCAAAGCCTGTGGATCAACAGGTGTCGGCTTAATCATCAACTGAGGATGCTTCGGGGACCACTGATCTGGCCCGACCAAATAACCATCCCAAGTCTTTTTCATGTCGCGCAGGCGGTATCTGAAACCTGAAATGTCACAGATGCCCCAAGCGTTTTTGTTCGATGCGAAGGCCACGGCTAAGCGATGTTATAGCTGCGTAAATCAGGAGCGATCCTAAAACTTGCTCGCTCCTCGTCTTGACTTAAAGCCCTTGTAAACTCTTCTTCATAAAGCTGCTTGAGCATTTGAACCTTCTCAGGAGCCTTCTTTAGAGCTAGATAATAAGACAAGCCAGCCGTCAGGCAGGGGTAAAACCGAAAAGGCATCTGCAAAGAATTAGCGCCGCCACCAGCATCGTCCATTCGAGTCAAGACGTTCACATACAGCGTATAGGTGTTGTTTTTGTCAGGCTGCGGCCAAACCGTCACGGTTGGGGACAACTGCTTATCAACAAAGAACTGATTAGGCTTGCCCGTCGTTGTTTTAGTCGCTAGGTGCGAGTATTCCGCCCGACTCATCCTGCTTAACGGAATGTCAGTATTAGTGCCCTGAAACTCTTCTCGGACAAAAACATCAAGCACGTCAATTGCCGCTGTTGAGTCTGTTGGATCAAGATTGTAAGTGATCGTTCCAGTCAGCATCGGAATTGCGTTTTGCTTGATTGTCCACTGATTTAAACCACGGTTAGCCCACTCAGCCAGCATTAGGTTGAGCGAGCGTGTTGCAGTTCGCAAGTCGTAACCAGTGCGCAACTCGATTCCGCATCTTTCAAACGCTTCTTCGATGTACTCGGCTACATCAGGCTCGAAACTTTTAGTTCCGCTAACAGCCATTTACTTTCTCCTTCCGCGACCTCTTCTGCCGCCGGTAGTTCTGGGACGGGGTGGTTCTTTTCTGGACTTATCACCCATCTTACCACTCTTGATGCCAAGGGCATCAATAATGCTTGCGCCCATTCCTTCAAACCGTCTCGGTCCCATTCGTTCCGCATCAGGATTCGGCCCCATTTCTGGCGGTCTTAACCTACCACCGCCGGGAAGTCTTGGCATTCTAGTTCCGGGGTTTCTGCCACCACGATCTGCTTTACCTGCGAGCATCTCTTGTATTCTTTGAAGCTGATCGCGTGAAGGGCCTCTTGGACCTCTTCCCGGTCCAGTTTTTACATGTCCGCGAGAATTTCCTCCCCTGTCGGGAGGACGTTTTTTGCCGCGAGAAGACTCGTCTCGGTCGTCAACGCCGTTCATGTCTTCATCTTGAAAGTCATTGGTTCGCATCATCGGCCCTTCCTTGCGAGCGAGACTTTCATAATAATTTTTTTTAGCCCGATTCCTTTTTAAATCTTCTTCACTAGGCTCGAAATCAAAAATGCTTCTCAAGGTTTTTTTCCCACTCTCGTCAGGAGGTATTTCACCCGCAAGAAATCCGGGTCCGCTCATGCCAACTGGTTTAGCAGCTCCGCCCATTTGCTTCTTGGTTACTCTGCCGTATAAACCAGAGTTGCCGTTATTCTTTTTCATCGTCAAAATCCTCTTCGTTCGTTTCGGCATATAGGTTGTCGAAAACTTGGTTCACATCTAGTGTGTAGTCTAAATCAGATTTGCTGTAATGAATATGCTGGCTAGGCTTAAAGTCTGGCGCACCATCTCCCGTTTCAAACCATGCAGGGTGTGTGACCCGTACACGATTATTAGGCAATGCGACGATATTACCGGTCCATTTGCCTGCATCAAGCAACTCTAAAACATGCGACTGTTTGTGTTGGGCAGGGTCATCAGCAATTTCATTTTCCGAATAATCCACCGTGAAATAGTATTTTGCAGGATAAAATTTGCCATCAATCTTAGCGAGCCAAGGACAAGGAGTGCAGCGATCAAGAACGTAAACAGCGTGGCAATGAGAACTGCAGTCCCAAGGTTGAGCAGCCCAGACAGGCATTGGTTCAGGCCAATCATCAAGTGGCGTGTCAGCGACAAGTCCTGTGATTGGCATTCTGGCCCACATCGCTCCGCCATGTGCGTTTTGTTCTTCATCATCGTCGTATGTCTCAGCTCCGGTAAAAATCATCTGAAAGGATAAGCACCGAGTGGGCATAGTGGTTACAGCAATTGCCATCGCATGAATAAATTCGCCATGATATTTCTCATGATTATGCGTGTATTCTTTGCGAACCCAGCACTTGAAGTGCGGGATATTGCTCTGAAGATAAGCCACTATCTGCGCCCGTATAAACCACTCTTACTAGATGAAGGCTTTCTTACACCGCCCTTTGCTGCGCCTTTGGTCTTCATTGCGGCACCGCCTTTAGCGTAACCTTTGGTCTTCATTGCAGCACCGCCCATTTGCATTCCGGGTGGCTTTGCCCTTTTACCTTTGCCCATGCCGCCTTTAGCGCCAGCTCTTTTGCCGGGCTTGTAGCCGTACTGATCAGACAGGTCTTGAATAACACTCGTAGACTGCTTACTGCCTTCTCGTCCCTGAACACCATCAAGCATACTTCGTTGAGCGCGACTTAAGGTTGCTCGACGTTGAGCGCGGCTTTTTGGAGCGCCGCCAGCGCTGTAACCTTTTGCTTTCATTTTTACAGAACCACCTTGATTCATACCGTATTTGTATTTGATAAAATCGTTTTTGTTGTCAAAGCCTGTAAGCTTCTTGATTGCCGACTTTTCGTTATCGTTTAAAGCGGCACCGGTTTCTTTACCTAATTTTTTGGCAACTAGCTTGTCAAATCCTTCACCCATAACTTTGTTAGGAAGCGCCGCGCCTGCATCCTTTTTTAGTACATTGTAAACTTCATAGAAGGTTTGCGTCCTTTTGTCTTTTGCGTTAGAAATCTTTTTGTCAAAATCTTCCCTTCTTGATTTTCTCGTCGACGATTTTTTGTTACCGCTCAAAGCAGCGCCGGTTTCTTTGCCTGATTTTGTCGCCATTTACCTTCTCCCAAATAAACCAGAGTTACCCGGTTTCTTGTTGATTGATCCGCCTTTTGCGGCGAAAGTTTTAACCATTGTAGGCTTACCGCCTACGCCTTGCCGCTTAGACCTTTTTCTGGCTACCGCACTTTTCTTTTGGCTTTCCGTCATGCTGGCCGCTTTTGCTGCCGGAACGCACTTTGGGTATGACCTGCCACTTTTTTTTGATGCGCTTTTTCGGCCACATTCCTGAAGCTTTCCGTCCTTCTTTTTAGCGCCAATATCAACCCAATTTTCGCCAAACCATTTGTCTAGTCCGGTCTTAGCCACGGGGCACTTTTACCATTTTACGTTTAGATTCCATAACAGCACCACAGCCTTTTGGCTTTATAAAAACCGCGCCGCCCTTGTTCATTTTCTTCGGGGTCTTGTAAGTGCCGCCCATCTTCTTGTATTCCTTGACCATGTACGCATTTGCGTATGCTGACGGGTAAACGTCAAACTTGCTCTTGGCCTTAGCTTTTGCTTTGGCGTAAAGGCTCGGGTTGGCTACATTCTTAGGGGCAGAAGATTTCACAGCTACCGCCTCCTTCGAGAACCTGCGTATGAAAACTCAGGAGCCGCTTGCAGAGCTGGGGCTTGCGTAACTTGAAATGGTCCTGAAAAGCTCCCGTCAGGAGGTATCTCTCCTGCAAGAAATCCTGATTGATTGTACGCAGGAGCGCCAGTCTTTACATACCCTGAACCAACGCCGCCGCCGGGCATGTTGCCGACTTTAATTTTTGAGCCTGACGCTTTTGGTAATTGTGTGGCTACGGCAGCGCTTTGATTGCCTCCGCCAGCAGGGTTGAAACCAGCCGCCTCTGAAGCTGAAGGGCCAACGTCGATATATCCGGTTGGAATGTTTCCGCCCATAAAGTTGTCAATCGGCGTCCCGCTGAATCCCGGTTCAACCGCAATAGGCCCAACATCTACGTTTCCGCCACCAGTGCTGCCGCCACCGGGAGCGGGTGTTTGAGTCTACTCATCGATAATCGACTGCCTCAGAGCCTCAATGTCAATGTTTTGCTGGGCAGGAATACTGCCTCTCAACTCCTCTATCTGAGCCTGAATAGGGTTAATTGCGCCAGTGATCGCTTCTTGTCGCTGAGCCTCAATCGGGTTCATTGCTGCAGCAATAGCTTCTTGGCGTTGAGCCGCAATCGGGTCCATTGCAGCGGCAATAGCATCGGCACGTTGTTTAGCGATGTCATCAGGGTTAAGCATTTGTTTTTGAAGCTCTGAAAACCGAGTGTCGAAATCTCCTGTAGCGCCGGTCAAAGATGCTTGAAGTGCCGCAAGCTCATCTTTACTAGCTGTCGCGGCCAATGACTCCTGAAGGACTGCTAAATCTTCGTTTGTAGCTCTTCCTTCAACCGCCTTTTGAAGAGCCTCGATGCCACTGGCATTGCCTTGCAAAGATTCTTGAAGCGTGGCCAAGTCTTCGTTTGTAGCTCTTCCTTCAAGCGCCTTCTGTAACAAATCTACCTTTGAGCTAAGGTCTAAAGAACTGGCAATAGTACCTGTGAGAGCGGTCCCTATTCCTTCGATGTCAGATTGAAGCTGGTTCAAACTTTCTGTTGACGCAAGACCGCCGATCTTGCCCTCAACTTCCCCTTTTAATGTCTCGATTGCCGAATTAATTTGATCGGGCGACAAAGTTCCAGTTTCTAAAGCGCTGGCAATAGAAGCGTTAACCTGATCGTTCGTTAAAGCGCCATCACGAAGAGCTTCCATTTGTAAAAACAAATCTTTTCGCTCTTCACTCGCAGTGCTTTTGAGATTTTCGGACTCTCCGCGCAATTTTTCAATCTGAAGCTGAAGGTCGTCAGGGTCTGCCTTTGCTGCGATACTGTCTTTTAAGTTTTGAACATTAGCCTCAATGTTGCCAATCAGCGTGCCTCGCTCGTCGCGCAAAGCCTGTATCTGAGCCGCGCTTTCAGTCTCAATATCGCTTTGAATCGTAGCCAGATCGCTTTTAACCGAGTCAATTTCTTGCTGAACAGCCTCTGCTGCGCTTTTTTGAGCGCCAGTTAATGCAGCATCACGAGCGTCAAGGTCAGTGTTAATTTGCTCCGTAGTCTTGTTTAAAGAAGATCCAAGATCCCCAATCCTGCCCTCTAAGTTAGCAATCAGGTTGCCTTGAGATAAGTCCTCTGCAGAAAGCTCCTCTCTTGTCGATGCTAGGTCATCTCTGACAGAACCTATTGTAGCTTGAAGCGCATCTTGAGCGCTTTTTTGAGCGCCAGTTAAAGCCTCATCTCTTGCGTCCAAGTCCGAACTAATTTGTTTTTGCGTGTCATTAAGGGTGGTGTTAAGTTCCTCTATCCTAGACTGAAAGTCAGTTACTAAAGATTTCTGTTGGTCCTCCAAGCTGCCGACAGCAGTTGCTTGAGCCGCCTTTACGCGCTCCTCTTGAGCCGCCAAGTCAGCAGCGGTCTGATCCATGTTTGCTTGAACCATATCAGAGATGCGCTGCTGCTCTGCTGAGATTGCAGATCTTTCGTCAAGACCCTGCTGGCGTAAAGCTGCGGTCTCAGTATCGACACCGGCTTGAAGTTCTTTGATACGGTTTTCAAGAGCGGTCGTCATATCTGATCGCTGAGATGATGCAGCGTCAGCAGAGGTTGAGATCTCTTCTCTTAAAAGGGTTTGAAGGTTGTCGATTTCTGTTTGGCGAGCAGTGGAGGCAGCTTCGTCCGCAGTTTTTTGCTCCGCCATAATCTTGCTATATTGATCAGCAAGAAGCTCGTCTGTCGTAGGGCCTTCAAGCTGACGCATTGTTGGAGTAGCAGGAGCCTCTCTCGGTCCACGGTCATAAACCGGTTGCTGCATCAAGTAATCACTCAGCGAGGCATAAGGGGAAGCTGAACTTCCGTATTCGTCTTGAGCGCGGCTTAAATCAGTTGGTTCTGCCATTTATATCACCATGCCTTGCAAGACCAGTATCGAGGCGTGAGTTTGTCCTTCGCCGTTGAGCACTTATGGCGAGCACGAAAACTGGCTCTTCGTTCTGGTATGTTTTTTTTGATTGTCATGTTTGGATCACCGAAACGAACCAGCTTAACTTGATCGCCTTGACGAGCAAGAACCGCGAACTTCTTATTGCCGCCAGAAGTCCTTTTAGGTTTATTAAAGCCGGAGAAAGACTCGCCGCGATATGATACGCGGCCAGACTCCGTTCTCTTAGTGTCCTTGGTCGTAGCCATACTAGGCGTACTCTTTTACAAGTTCCAAGATAACCGTGTAAGTGTCGGTACTGCTTGCCCCGATAGTGGTGAACAAGATATCGCCCGTTACACCAGCACCAGCATTGTTTGGAATGCCGGTGAAATCAGAATAATCATGGAAACCATTGCTGTCGGGCGATAGGCCGATAATCAACGTGTTTGCGGTTGCATCACACAGCAGCTCAACCCCCATGCCAACGCACTGCCACCAGATTTTACTAACTGTGACTTTGGAGCAAGATTTACCGGCGCTATTTGCAGTCAGAGCAGATACATCCACCTTGACCACATTAGTCTCTCCGGTTCCGTCCGAAATATTTGTAAACTTCAGGACAGCTTTGCGCTCGCCGTCCTGAATGGTTTGTGACGTGACTGCATCAGCCATTATTACTCTCCTGAGTTATAGCGATTAAGCGTCAGCGAAAGGCGTAACAATCGTTCCTGAACCTAGCAATAAAGAGTCATGAACCAAGTACGTTGCATCGTCAATAGCAGTAATCCTGATAACACTACCGACAATTCCGCCCTTAGTTGATCCATTTAAAGTGATGACATCGTTAGATGCTGCAGGAATAAACGCTTTTTTAGCGCCATCATCTACGGCAACCATTGCCGCGCCAACAAACTTGTCAGTGCCGTCAGTCAAGATATCAAGATCAGTCGCTGCGGTTTCTACATAAAAGAAAAACGAAGCGCCAGTGTTGTTGTCTTGGCTAGGGGCCGTTGGGTCAGTGGGGGTATTCACGTTGATAGATGGCAAAGTAAACTTGCCGTCTGCATCGTTCAGCAAAATGATTTTGCCAGCATGAGCAGCTACGGTGAGCGTAGTGTCTGCGGCAAGGCTGACTGTGCTGTTTACGCCTGCAGTGATAAAACCAGCTAAAGATCTAACGGGACCAGAAAAAGTAGTTTGTGCCATGGTATTCACCTCTTACGAAAGGATTCGCCCTAATGTCTTCGTAACGTCCGCTGAGCCGGTCGTTAGGGCTGTTTTTCTCAGTTGACCAACATTCTAGGGCAATATCGAGACAAAAAAAAGGGGCTAAATAGCCCCTTTTCTCATCGTTTAAAATAAAACGATTGTCTAGGAATCTATGATTCCTGCGGAATGTTAGTGACCACTACGCCTAAGCGCCTTGTGAGCCGTAGATTCCACGCCAATCACTCCACCCAAAACTATATCGCTCTCTCGATTTGTAGCGGATGTTTCCGGTGGTGAAGTCTGGTTCCATAGAAGTTTCCATCGAAGTACGCTGGAACATCTTGAGACCTTCGCCTTGGTCTGTAACAGAAGTCAACAGGAAGAAAGCATCTGGGTCGTTCAGATAGTGGTTAACAGTGTAACCACCGGGCAGAACGCCAGTGTTTCGGATCGCGTTAACATCATTATCAGCAGTCCCAGATCGCTTGTCAGAATTCAAGATTCTGTCCGCAACGAATACCAATTGTGGAGGAACGACTAGCTTAGTCGCCTGAACCGAAATGGTCAGTCCTCGATCATCGGTGAAAGTGCTGATGTCGATCAAAGCATCTTCAAGTGAAGTTTCATTGAGGTCAGCCATCGTTACTGCCCGGTTAGCAGCGTTACCGCCACCAGCCAGAGGGTGAGCTGTGTTGATCAATGATACGCCGTCACCGCCAGTGTAAGTACCAGAGAAAGCGTTATTCAGCACATCAGCGCCTTTAACTTCCTTAGTATTTGACATTGAGCGAGCAAGTGCTTTCACATATCGCTTACCGAGTGAGTCATACAAATTGTCTTCTACTGCTTCATCCGTCCATAAGTCATTGTTTTAATGACTTTTTTTGTTCAGGCCAAGTCGCTAATTTGACCCCGTTCTTTTCAGAACCGCTGCATGTCGCCATGCAGATCAGACTATATCTTCAACCGTTCTGGTTGGATGGCGCTTCCACTCGCTTGAGTGTACTCCCTTTCGGGATAGTCGTTGCACGTTCCTCTTTCGAGGCTTCGCTCAGGATTGTCTTCGTGAGATGTTCCCTGAATTCACCATCTTATGTCCTGCGTATTCCTACGCAGCGCGTCCACGGATATTATCAAACGCGAATGCTAACGCAATTGTTTCATGCGTATAGCGAGCAGAGTAAGACTCAGAAGCATTGTCAAAAACAACGCCCTGACCTTCAGTTTTTGTTGGTGCCGAACCAAAACCAGTAATTAACACCTCTTCTTCAAAGGCACGTTGAGAATCTTCGATTGCGTAGATTTCTTCGTACTCTCGGTCGTATGAATCATACGACATACCAAAAAGGCTGTTTAAACCCGGTTCCAATTCCTTGGCTAATTGCGCTCTTGAAATTGCCATTAGTCAGTCTCCTTATGCTAGACCAGCAGATTTAACACCAGCAATGTGGTTTTGAATAACCACAAGCACGTTGGTGTTAGCACTTGCTACATCATCGTTGTCAGGATCTTGAGAAATGTCCAAAGCTTTCAACGGCAAAGTTGTTGCCGTTGCGCCAGTGGTCACATCAAGTTCCACATTTGATCGGCCAGAAGCTGTATCGCCAGTGGTGGCTTGGTCAACAATATCAAAATTGCCAAACAAGTCTGCTACTGGGAAAGCTGCATCCGCTTGAACAGCAAAGACGGTCATGGGATCGTCTATGATGAAAGCAATGATGTCTGATGCCGCGATTGAACCGGGGTAGTAGTTAGAAAAAACCTGCTCACCGGATGTGGGGTCTGTATATTGACACCCGTTAAAAACCCCGACTACGGGGACAGTGCTACTAGCTGCGGCTCGTTCGATACCGCCTCCGGTTACTTGCTTAACAAGATCTCCTTGGAAAATCTTGCCGCTCAAACCAGAAGCAATACGGTATCGACTTTGGCCACCAGAATAGGGAGCACCACCCATCATACGGACGGGGCGTAAACCAAAGGCTGCGTCTTTGTTAGCCATTGTTCTTCTCCTTTAGACTTATCGTCTGCCAAATGTTACGGAGGAGTCTCGCTGGGGGTCATACTTGACGTAACGTGAATCGCTGCGGGTTTCGTTAAACATTGTGTTATCTAATGCGTCCCGAGCCGCTTGGTTCTTATCGTTATAATAAGCATTCCGCTCTTCAATCGTTTCATCTGGAATTTTCGCCAGCAATAATCCTTCATTGTAAATGACGCCAGCGTGTCTACCGGAATCCATTGTGGGAAGCTCCCACTCTGGAGGTAAGTCTGATGCTGTTACCAGCTCCCAACCTTCCCTTAACCTTCGACTTACGTTTGCTCGATCTTCCGCGCCTAACATTGATTCTCGGATCCACCTATAGGTGTAACCGGGAGGTGAGGGCGGAGTTTCCAGCTTGCGAACTGGTCGCCACGGTCTACGTCGAGCCTTTTTATCGTGTGTCTCGGAATCACGCGAAGCGCGGGTTTTAGCTGTGTCTGTCATTATCTTGCCTCCCTTTGAGCAATTTTTTGCTTTTCTGATGCTACACGTTTAAGCCAAGCTTCCTCGGACATATTGTGTGGCTTCAAACCACGGAGGCGCTGAAGTTCTGACTGAGTGAACTTAACACCACGCTTGTTGCCTTGTGTTTGTTGCCGACCAGCAGGGCTGGCGGAAGCGACTCTTTGCACAGCGGGTCTATCTTCCTTTTTTTCGGCTACCGAATCACCCTGTAAAGTCGGGTAGATTCGAAAAACTCTTGTGTCCAATTCATTGTAATACTCTTCGGAGTCTGGTTCAAACCCCTCGTTAATGAGATTGAAATGAGTGAAATATGCAAACTGAGTCGCCTGAAGGTTTTCTTCGTTCTCAGAATCGCCATACCATTTGTTTTGATCATGCCAGCTTAAAGCTTCGTCCGTAGGTTTTACTTCCTGCTGAACTTGCTGCTGAGGCTGCTGGTATGCCTGATAGTTTTCTTGCGAGACTTGCTGAGGACCGCTTTGCTCAGAAACATACTGCGCCTGCCTAGACTGAGCGACTCGAAGCTTTTCTTTTTGGATCGCAATATCGTTCTTTAGCGTGTCCGCCTTTGAAATCAGATCAGCGTCACCAGACCGAATCGCTTTTCGGTAGATGTCATCTATCTGGCTTTCTTTCGAGGAAAGAGCTTCTTGCTCTTTTTGCAATACAGTCGTCTGCTGAACAACAGAATGTTTTTTGTACGCATCAAGCTCCTGATCTTTTTGCAGAGCAAGAGACTCAAGGTACTGAGCACGCTCCTCAGCTTGCTTGGTCTTTTGGTTTAGCTTATTAATCCGCTTGCTAACCGATTTGGTGTAGCGCTCAAGCTCGTCATCGTTGCTGACCGCCCCGCCTTCCTGCTCTTCGGGTGGATCTTCAACAATTTGAACTTCAATTTCTTCTTCTACCGCGTTTGAATTTTCTACTGTCATCGCCAGCTACTCACTATGTCATCAGGGTTAAGGATAGTACCAATGACTTCATCGTCATTGATTATGCGCACCTCGTCTCCGTCGTCAAGCTTGAAACGAGCACCAGCATACCGGCCAATTAACACCCAGTCGCCTTCTTCGCACCATGGTGTTTCGCCGTACTTTTCTTTGTCCGAGTAACAGAGCAGACCTTTCTTCACAACATAAGCAACAACCGTTGCAAGTGATTCTCGGTCCACAGTTTCTTTGGTTAGATGAATGCCGCCCTTGCTTGTTCGCTTCCCGATATAAGGGATAACAAGCATTCGCCAACCCGAAGGTGTAGGCATCCTCTCCAGTACGGTTTTACTCAGCAATGAAGGATCTAAAACCAGATCCTCCTTCTGAATAAAAGCCGATTCAATCGACGGTTTTGTCACTAGCGCTCTCCTTTTGCGTAAAAGTCTTGGATGTGTTGTTCCACCAAGTTTAACGCAGTTAGCTCGCCTTGCAAACTTTTATAATGTTCCATATCTTTAAGCAAACCTTCGCACAATGTTTCAACGATCAAACTTCTCCGATCACCTACCATTCGCTTTAAAGATGAGGCTAGGTCAACGTCGTCTCTCATACGCGCTCGTAATAATCTAGGCCCTTAGTCGCAGCGCCAGTTCCTCTGGTACGCATCTTCTTGACCTTAACCTTTAACTGACCCTTCGAGACAGCACCGCCGTCTTTCATGCCTTTTGATGTTTTCATCGCAATAGCGACGGCCTGATCTTTTGGCTTACCTTCTTTTCTGAGCATACTAATATTCCTACTAATGGTTTTTTGACCGCTACCCTTCTTCAGAGGCATCGCTTGTCTCCTCTTCTACTGGCTTCTTCCTAAAAGAAACTTTTGCTTTAGGCTTAGGCTGAACTGTCTTCGGCGCTACAGGACTCGGCGCTTCAATCGCTACAGAAACCGGCGCTGCAACTCCTTGTTTAATTCTCGCCAACTTTGCCTCAAGCCTTGCTTCATCTGCTGCCTGCTGAAGATTTTTCTTCTCGGCAATCATCTCAACTTCTGCTCGCTCTGCTTCACGCATCAAAGCTTTGTTTCTTCGAAGCTCCGCCTGCTGTTCAAGAATATAACTGGTTGTCATCTTATACCTCCAAATTTAGCCTGCAACTCAAGCAACTTTAACTCAGCCTGTTGTTCAAGTCTCTGTGCGGCAATATCAAGTTTATCGTCTGCGACTGACTTCTGAACGCCGATTCTTTGCTTGGCGATTTCAGATTCCAGAAGCTTTTCTTCACCTCTTTGAGCTTGCTTAGCATCAAACTGGTTTTGGTCCGCATTCAATTCTTGCTCTCGCAAATCCAGTTCTTTTTGTCGGATCTGGACTAAAGGGTCTTCCTCGCTACCCTGACCAATTGACATCAAGAAATCTTGCGTCAACTGAGCCATAATTGGTGACGAAAAACTTTCAGTGATCATCTGAATCTGACTAACCACTTGCGGCTGTTGTTCTGGCGGTACTTGCGTCATTTGCTGCTCAAGCTGCTGAACCTGCTGCTGTATTTGTGGCGGCATTTGCTCTTTCGCCATCTGTGTAGACATAAACTGCAAGTGCTGCATACTGTGCGCGATGACCAAAGCCTGCAACTGCGGATTGGTTTTCACAACCTCGGTCAAGAACAAAGACCTATGAGTATCAACGTGAGCCTGATGATTTTGTGGTTCAAAAGCTTGCTGAGGCTGACCCATCATAAAACCGCTGTTCTCAATCCCCGCATCAATCGGAGCAGGGGGTGGGGGCGGTGGTGGTGGTGGTTGCAAAAGGCTGTCAACATTATCAATCCCTAGCGCAGAATACATTCTGCGGTAAGCTTCATAAATCCCTTTTGGCCCATGAATTTCAGGATTTGATTGCACGAGCTGCATTAGCTCTTGAGCCATTGTGATTCTTTGAGACTGGCTAAAGATGTTGGGATCTGAGACAGGAATAACATCGACACGCCCGTCAAAATCAGTCTGCTTGACCTCTTGAGCACCGCCAAGAGCCTGATAAGGATACATTGGCGGTAGGTATTCAGAAAATACTTTGGCCAGAAGCTGAAACTCAATTCGTTGAGCGTAGTGTAAGCGCTTATGAATCGCGCTCATTACCTTGGTGCCACGTTCCAGCAATGCCACTGTTGTTCCGACTGGCATTGCTTGGTTTACGTCACCAACATTGGTGTCTGCAATGCTGGCAAAGCGCTTACCAGAGTCAATCAACATGCCCAAAAGCTGCATCAAGACGTTTGAAGGCTCTTTGACAGGTAGCGGGATCAAGTTTTCCTTGAGAGAACCGCCAGTAGTATCAATATCTCGGAATTCTCCGGGCTGAAGAGGCTCGTCTTCGTCTCGAATCCGCATTCCTCTGGCCTTAAACCCGGAAGGCAAGTTTGCAATCGTACCAGCGTCAATCAACTGCCTAAGAATAGACGTTGAAGCCTTTGCAAGGCCGCCAATCATGTGGCTCAAGCCTAAGCCGTAGAAACCAAGGCCGGGCAAAAACTTGTACTGCACAAAATAGTTAATTTTTTGCTTGGTCGCGTCTTGTTCTGCATAGTTTCTTCGGATGGACAAGACTTGCTGGCTTTGCTCGTCAATTGTGACGATATAAGGCAGTTTTAAGCCTGTTTCTTCACCCTCAACATCAACATCTTCGTAACCGGGGAGATCCAGTATGGTATGAACCTCGTAAACAGTTCTATCTCGGTTCTCAGAATAGCTTGGGGACTGACCTTCAATCTCATCAATCTCTTCTTCGATGTCGCTACGATTAACTCTGTAAGAATCGCCTTTTAGCTCGATGTCTGCGTAAAAACCGCTTAGCTGTTGCTTGCGAATCTCATTTTTGCTCATCCTAATGACGTGCGTAACCCGCTCAGCAGAAAGAATGTCTGAAGCCTCGTAAGGAACGATCAAATCTTCTGGGGCGATAAACTTTGAAACCGCTCGGCTCATAGATTGGTCGTAGTAAACCTTCTTGAACGCAGACCCTGCAATCGGCAGGTAAAACAAAAGCATGTCCAGCTCTGGGTCATATTCCTGCATCACGTTCATGATGTAAAAATTCATGAAGTTGGCGACCCTTTGAGACTGCATTTCAATCTCTGGCGTGCGAGTGCCAACGATCTCAGTCTTAACAGGGCCTTGTGCTGGCAAAAGCTCTTTATAAGCCTGCGCCTGAAACTGAGTCACGCTTTCAGCAAGGATTGGGTGAATTACGCCAGAAGACCCTTGAAACGGTTGGGATCTAGTCTCGTCAAATTTCATGCCAAGGTACTTCAGCCCGTCAACATAGGTCTTTTCCCACTCGGAACGGCTTTCTTTGTCTGAATCAATAGACTCCAAGACATCGCTTGCAAGCTTTCCAAGGTCTGATTTGTCGAGAAAATCAACTAGGTTTGAGTCAAACGGGATCTGAATTGTTTCTGGAACCGCGTCGATCTCATCGTCAATTAGAATGTCTTCTTCAGCTACCAAAATCTGGGCAGCATCTCTGATCATATCTTCTCGGCTAGGTTCTGGCGTTACCGACATCTCCCGAGACAATGGGATGACATCTGGATCTTCTTCTGTGCCAAGTAATTTATCAATAGCCATCAGTAGTATACCTGTCTATTTCGAGGCAAGAACTTAGCCTCGTCTTGGTAATCATTTTCAAGAGCGATAAAACCGCCCTGCCTAAATCTCATAAGCGCCATTGTAGCACTATCACAAAAATCGTCATGATCTCCGTATGGGAAGCTTGCCATTTCTTCGATAACTTCTTCGGCAAAGCTGTCGTCTGGTGCCCAAACCATAGCTGATTCAAAAAGGGGCGCGACACTGTTCATTCTTGCAATCTTATCCTGACCTCGGCTTGGTGTATAGGCTGTGACAGGGATGCCCATACGCCTTAATTCTTGCGTCAACGGCGTGCCAGAAGCCTTTGCCTCAACCAGAACACAATCTGGATCCCAGTATTTGTATTCGTCCATAGCGATCTTTTTAAGCTCGGGGAAATCGACACGGAACCGCTTTGCATCCAGCAGAATTATGCATTCAGGCCCGTCAACCTCTGGGGTAAAAACCCCCCAAGTTGTAATGGCCGAGTAGTCGGCAGTCTCCTTCTTTGAAAAAGCCGTGTCATAAGACTGAATGACGTAAGAATAAGCCGGTACATAGTCCTTATCCCAAACCTCCCACCATTCACGCTTAACGATTGACCCTGATTCCGCAGTTGGATTCTGCAGCCACTGGCTGTTCCACTTGGCAACAGGAAGAGACGCTTTTACACTTAAAAGTTCTTCTTTTTTCCAATACTCCGGCCAAAGAGGCTCTTCTGTCTCCGGCATAATTGCTGGGAACTCGATCATTTCCCACTGGTCAGCGTGATCGTCTCCCTGCTTCTTGATAACCTTCCCGACTAGATCTTTGGTAGACCATCGCGTCATAACAATCACGATAATTCCACCGGGCTGCAAGCGCTGGCGGGGACCGGACGTATACCACTCGTAAACCGAATCCATCGCGGTTGCAGAAAGAGCGTCTTGCTCAGAAACCGGGTCGTCGATAATCAACAAATCAGCGCCACGTCCGGTTATCGCGCCACCGACGCCCGAATAAAAAGATTCGCCACCCTCGTTAGTCGTCCATCGACCGGCAGACTTGTTGTCGGCTTGAAGCTTTAGTTTTGGGAACACTTCTTGGTAGTCTTCGGAGTCAATAATGTTTCTGACGCGGCGACCGAACCGTACAGCAAGCTCGGCGGTGTGAGTCGTTTGGATGATCTTTAAGTCGCCACGCCGTCCCATCATCCAAGCTGGAAAATAGGTGCTGGCAAATTCAGATTTGGTATGTCGAGGCGGCAAGCACACAATCAATCGCTTCAATTTACCTTGAGCAATTCGGTTGAACTTTTCGCCAATTATCTTGTGGTGCCGACCCTCAACAAACTCTGGCCACATATGCTTCACAAAATTTATGAAGTCATTTTGGCATTCGTCTTGCTTTTCGAGCTGGTCGTATTTTTTAAGCAGAGCAAGAGCTTCCGCTTTTTCCGCATCAGATAAAATGTCGAAGTCTTTTAGCGCAAGCTCAGACATGACCCCAATCTTCGTTTTTGAATAATAGCGCCTCAGCCTCTCTTCTGCGGACTAGACCGTTGACAACCTTGCCACCAGCCTTGTTCCATCGGCGCATTTCAGATGGTACTTCGTCAAAACGACTGTCGTTTAATCGCTTCAACATTGTTGAAGACCTAAGATTACCCGGACCTAAGTTGTAAGTCCATGCAACCAATGCGTCAAATTCATTTTGTTCCAAAGGGACATCTACTGCCTCTTGAACGTATCCCTCAAACTCTTCCAAATCTTCCGCAAGCATTCTGTCAGCATCTTCTTGAGCGCAAACATCGCCTTCTTTAATACCTTGAGTGTGGCCATAACCAATAGTCCATACGTTTGCGGAACACTGATAAGCTTTAAGCTCACAGCCCTCGAATTTTTTAATTAAGGATATACCTTCTTTGCTAGTTTTCATTCGTCGTGCTTATGTGAAGCGCCGTAATAAAAACTTATGATAGATGAGACGATCCCACCCAAATAACCAAGCACAAGATTAACAATGCCGTTGTCTGTATTAGCAGGGTCTTGTAGCGTGACC
>Ga0206127_1000505_pt1 | contig 47417 bp, 35 predicted proteins | sample Helgoland_Spring_6_FD_148646 | JGI IMG/M metagenome (GOLD analysis project Ga0206127, IMG submission 148646) | Pelagic subsurface seawater microbial communities from Kabeltonne, Helgoland, North Sea - Helgoland_Spring_Bloom_20160419_1 | ecosystem: Environmental > Aquatic > Marine > Epipelagic ...
AAATAAAGGCACTACGAAAGAGGTTCACTTACCTCTTTCTCCGCAAATTGATTTTAAAAAATCATCAAAATCCTTTAAAACATAGGTTTTAAAGGGTTTTTGCTTTTCCATAAAACCCAAAAAAATCATTAAATCGTATTAATTAGATTTGGATTGGGAAACACTCAATGTCAAAAACTGTTTTTGGGTCTATTTTAATAACTTAATCTAGATTAGCCACACTAAATCCTTTTTTGTAAGTAATTTCTTTCTGGCTATAAACCCCAATAGTACATTCTTGAGTATTCTTGTAATCAGTAAAAAGACTATCAATTTTAGTTTCTAACTTTATAGGTAGAGTTATACTGAATAAAACAAGAAAAATAATGATTATATTTAACTTCATACTTAATTCTATAGGTTTGATCTATATTTAAATTAAAAAAAGCTCAAATAATAAACTTCATTTTCTGGGAATAATCCTTAAAATAATTGCAGCGTAGAATCTAACTAATTTCTTGAATATTAAACTAGTTCAGAGATTTTCAGGTCAATTTTTTAGAACTTAATACAAATAGGTGTATCCTCAAAATTGACTTAAATTCTTGTTGAGTAAATTTCAGTAACTTATATCAAAAAGGCATATATGATAAATTTTATTTCTCAAAATTGGTTTAAAATCAAGTTGTTTTTTTTGGTTTCGCAGCGATTTGTAATTTGTATTCGATATTTAGGATTATATTTTTAACTATTTTCATCCTTTGTAAATACGATAGAATTATCCTATTATGCTCTAAGTTCTTTTGTTATTGCAAGGTATATCTATGATTTTAATTTAAAAGTTTGATCTTAGTATTTGTAAATCTTTTACCATTTTGCAGATTAACTGAAATGTAGTAATTTTTTAGACATTTTTATTGAATTTTTATAATTCAATTGTTCCTTCAAAATATTTAATTGCTTTTCCTCTAATTATTACTCTTTTATTCTTTAATTCACAAACTAACTCTCCTCTACGTTCAGAAATTTGTAAAGCGTTTAACTTCTTTTTATTTAATTTATTTGCCCAAAAAGGTATCAAAGTACAATGTGCTGAACCTGTTACTGGATCTTCAAATACAGCTGCTTGCGGGGTGAAAAACCTGGAAACAAAATCGATATCTTCAGATTTTGCCTTTGCTGTCACTATTATTCCTCCTGGATTAATATTTATTTGATTAAGGATAGCAATATTTGGTTCTATCCTTTTAATATCATCTTCTGAGTCATATACCAATAAATAATCACGGGATTTCCATACTTCTTTTGGCTGAATATTTAGGCCATTACTTATTATTTTTGGTAATTTTTCTTTTTTTGGAGGTCTTGATGGAAAATCAAGCTCTAAATATTCTCCATTCTTCGATACTTTTAAAAGTCCACTTTTAGTATCAAAAAAAATATTTTTACTGTCATTTCCTAACTCGTTGAAAATAACAAATGCGGATGCTAAAGTTGCATGTCCACATAAATCTATTTCAAATTCTGGAGTAAACCATCTTAATTGGAAGCGATTTTTTGATAATTGTACAAAAAATGCTGTTTCGGCAAGATTGTTTTCGATAGCAATATTTTGAAGAGTTTCGTCTTTTAGCCAATTGTCTAGAGGACATACAGCTGCTGGATTCCCTCCAAATAATTTACTAGTGAAGGCATCAATTTGAAAAATTCTCAGTTTCATTGATCAGATATTTTTAATTGTATATAACTTGAAGGAGTTTAGTACGTTTTAAAGTAGCTTTTTAGTGTGTATACTTTATAAAGTTCAATCAATTCACTAAAATAATCCTTTTAATATAAAAAAAGTAAAACTGAATTTTTACGACTTTTCCCCAAAAACCTAAATTAAAAATGAATATTTTTAGTTTTATACAATTTTAATTATTTAAGAAATGGATATACTGTCTTGATATCTTTTTATAACTATTTGTTTAATTCTTCTGTTATACTCATTTTCATTCTGTTGATATGCCAGGTATTCGTCCATAGAAAAATGCCCTATAATTATACCAATAACTTTATTTTTGAATTGTAAGTCTTTTTCTAATGTACTTTTTATTTTTTCTTTTTTCTTTTCTTGAGAAAAAATAGAAAAATCAACTTTTCTTTTGATGAAGTTTTGTTGCAACATAACAATTAACAAATCGTTTTGCATTTTTATGAGAGGACGAATTACAGTATTTTGAAAATGCTCTATTTTTGTGGTTCGTTCATTAATCAATCCTTTTAATTCCGGTCTTTCTTTAGTCATTTTCTAATAGTTCGTCTAATTCTAGTTGTAAATCGTATTGTAAATCTTCATGCAACTTTGAGATGGCATTTTTTATCATTCTAATTTGCGTATTGAAAATATTTTGCAGGCGCTGACTTCTTTGAATTGATGGGCTTAATTCCAACATTTTATTACAGAAATACAATAACAATTCGGCTTCTGTTTCTTTTTTCTTAGAATATCTGATAAACTTTTTTATTTGTGATAATATTTTTCGAGTACTTTTTCTAATATAAAAATAACTCTTTGTATTGATCTCCGAAAATTGCTCATCCATTACATCTTTTATAGATTGTATATAACCATCTTCATTATGAGATTCAAAAAGTAAATAAGTAAGCAGCTCTTTGTTTTCCTTTTTAAAACGTGACAAATGCAAGCACAATTCTTTTAACTCATCATTTGATTTATGAGAAAGTTCGTCTTTTAGTTTTTTGATAGTTACTGCTTTCAAAAGGTCTTTTAGTTAATTAAAAAACCTCATAGTTTTTAAAAGCTATGAGGTTTAGAATTATTTAAATATTACGCTTCACTCGGAATTTTTACAACCTCATTTACATCTAAATTGTAATCTACTCCAGGAACTTTAAACCCGAAAAGTTTAAAAAACTCATTGCTATAGCCTTCTAAATCTCCAATTTCAGATAGGTTTTCTGTAGTTGCACTTTCCCAAAGTTTAGCGATTTCTGTCTGGACATCTTCTCTCATTTCCCAATCGTCAACACGAATTCTCCCTTTTTCATCTAAATCTAAATTACCACCAAATAAGCGTTGGCTATACAAACGCTGTATTTGCTCTATACAACCTTCATGAATGCCTTTTTCTTTCATTACTTTAAACAATAAAGAAATGTATAAAGGAATTACAGGGATTGCAGAACTTGCTTGCGTTACTAAAGCTTTATTGACTGAAACATAAGCATTTCCATGAATCGATTTTAAATCATTTGTAATAGTAAATGCAGTTTGTTCTAAATCGTCTTTAGCTGCCCCAATTGTTCCGTTTCTATACACGGGTTTTGTAACATCTGGGCCAATGTATGAATATGCAACAGTTTTAGCTCCGTAAGAAAGTAAGTTTTCAGCTTGTAAAGCATCCATCCACATTTTCCAATCTTCACCACCCATAACTGTGACTGTATTTGCTATATCATCACCTTCAGCAGGATTTATAGAAATTTCTGACACATTTCCTGTATGAAAATCTACAGTTTTATTGCTAAAAACTTCTCCAATCGGTTTTAAAACCGACTTAAAACGTTTTCCTGATTCTGGATGTTTTCTTACTGGTGATGCTAAACTGTAAATTACCAAATCAATTTGACCTAAATCTTCCTTGATCAATTGAATAACTTGCTCTTTTATCTCATTTGAAAATGCATCTCCATTGATGCTTTTTGCATACAAGCCTGCTTTATGAGCGTGTTTTTCAAAAGCAGCTGTGTTGTAGTAACCAGGAGAACCTGGTCTTCCTTCTGTTGCAGGTTTATCAAAGAACACTCCAATTGTAGCCGCGTCTGAGCCAAAAGCACTTGTTATTCTCGATGCTAATCCAAAACCTGTAGAGGAGCCAATTACCAATACTTTTTTTGCGCCATCAATTTTTCCTTTTGATTTTACATATTCAATTTGATCAATTATATTTTGTTCACAACCAACAGGATGTGATGTTAAGCAAATAAAGCCTCTTGTTCTTGGTTCTATTATCATTTTTGATTGTGTTAATTTCTTTCTAAAAAAGTTAACCCCTCTTTTAGTTAATTGTTTTAATTTATTTAGACTTTAAAAAAGAATTTACATTCTCTTCTATTCTGTGTAATACATTTTCTGTTGAAGCTTTTACAAAAGTTTCTCCCGTAATTTGTTCGTACAATTCTACATATCTATTTGAAATTTCTATGATTTTTTCATCAGACATTTCAGGTATTTGTTGCCCTTCTTTCCCTTGAAAACCATTTTCAATCAACCACTGGCGTACAAATTCTTTAGATAATTGTTTTTGAGGTTCATTATTATCTTGTCTTTCTTGATAACCATCAGCATAAAAATAACGAGAAGAATCTGGTGTATGAATTTCATCTATCAAAACTATTTTGCCTTCTTTTGTTTTTCCAAATTCGTATTTAGTGTCTACTAATATTAAACCTCTTTTCGCAGCTATTTCAGATCCTCGTTTAAATAGTTTTCGAGTATAATCTTCTAATATTAAGTAGTCTTTTTCAGAAACGATTCCCTTGGCTAAAATATCTTCTCTAGAAATATCTTCATCATGTTCTCCATTATCAGCCTTTGTTGATGGTGTAATTATTGGACTAGGAAATTTATCGTTTTCAATAATTCCTTCTGCCATTTCCACACCACACAAAACTCTTTTACCAGCTTTGTATTCTCTTGCTGCGTGACCAGACATATATCCGCGAATTACCATTTCTACTTTAAATGGATTGCATAAATGCCCTATCGCAACGTTTTCATCTGGATTTGCCATTAGCCAATTTGGAACAATATCTTCAGTATCATTCATCATTTTAGTTGCAATCTGATTTAAGATTTGTCCTTTAAAAGGGATTTGACGCGGTAAAATTACATCAAAAGCAGATAATCTGTCTGTTGCAATCATTACCAAAAGGTCATCATTTATATTGTAAACTTCTCTTACTTTACCTTTATAAATAGATTTTTGATTTGGAAACTGAAAATTGGTTTCGTTAATTGTATTCATTATTCTAAGTTGTGTAATTGATGCAAAAATAAGCTATCCAAGCTTATTTCTTTTTCTTTTCTAAAAGTTTTATTTGCTTTAAATTATCTGCAATAGGTGTTGCTGTAATAACTTTTTCGCCGGGAATAAAATAAAAAAAGTAAGCTGAATTTTGTCCTATTTTTCGAACATCTAATTTTGAATTATCTTTAAATATTAACGTGTAATTTGGTATAATTTCTTTATTAATATATTTCTGTTTCATTCCCAACCCCATTCCTGTTCTCATCGAAATAAATAATAGAAAAAAAATAAACATTAATCCAGGAAATAAATTTTTCTTTTTTCTTAATAATTCATATTTCTTATCCCACTTTTCAATATTGTAAATTTTCTGATACCATTTTTTTACTCTCAAATATGCATAAATTTTAAACATCCAGTTTGTAAAATACAAATACATTAACCAAAATATTAATCCTAAAAAAAGAGAAATTTTCCAGTTATTGGTTAATAAACTGATTGGAGAAATTAACGCATCTAAAATTGTAGTATAATTTAAATATGAAACCCCAAAAATTCCATAAAAAATAGCATCACTAACAATTCCTAAAATTATAAGATATAAATACCCGATATAAAAGTAATCTTGCAATCCTAATTTTTCCTTTTCAATTTTTATCATTCTGATTCTATACTTTTATATGCAGTTATAATTTTCTTAACCAATCTGTGTCTTACAACATCTTTATCATCTAAATAAACTTGAGCAATACCTTCAATATCTTTTAATGCAAGTAGCGATTCTTTTAAACCAGAAACTTGTTTTCTAGGCAAATCTATTTGACCAGGATCTCCTGTTATTATAAATTTTGCATTTTTACCCATTCTTGTTAAAAACATTTTCATCTGATTATGAGTTGTGTTTTGGGCTTCGTCTAAAATCACGAATGCATTGTCTAAAGTTCTACCACGCATAAATGCCAAAGGTGCAATTTGAATTACTCCTTTTTCAATATTAGATTCTAATCTTTCATGAGGTATCATATCTCTTAAAGCGTCATATAAAGGTTGCATGTATGGATCTAATTTCTCCTTTAAATCTCCGGGAAGAAAACCCAAATTTTCCCCAGATTCTACAGCTGGTCTTGTTAAAATAATTCTACGAACTTCTTTTTCCTTTAAAGCTTTAACGGCCAAAGCTACGGCTGTATAAGTTTTTCCTGTTCCGGCGGGTCCTACAGCAAATAACATGTCGTTTTTTTGCATTAACGAAACCATTTTTCGCTGATTTTCAGTTTGCGGTTTAATTAACTTTCCACTAACTCCATGCACCAGAACATCTTTACTATTTTTAGCAGAAATGGATTTTTCTTCGTTTCCATTTGATGTTAAAATACGTTCGATACTATTTTCATCTAATTTATTGTAGCGATTAAAATATTTTATCAAACGATCTAATCGTATTTCAAAATTATCTAGAATTTCGGGTTCACCATAAATTTTTAGTTTAGATCCACGAGCAACTATTTTAATTTTAGGAAAATATCTTTTTAATTGTTCAACTGTACTATTATGTGTACCAAAAAAATCATTAGGATTAATTTCAGTTAACTCTATAATGCGTTCGTTCAAATGTTTTGTTTTTATTAATTTTTACAATTATATTTCAAATAAAAATAGCAATTTAAAATACTAAATTGATTAGATTTGCGTAAAATAATGAACAACTTTTACACAATTCATTAACAAAAAAATTAATGGGATTAATTACTTTAACTACCGATTTTGGAACAAAAGACCATTTTGTAGGTGCAGTTAAAGGTGCAATTTTTTCTGAACTTGCTGATGCTAAAATTGTAGATATTACTCATGAAATTTCTCCTTTTAATATTACAGAAACTGCTTATATCTTAAAAAATTCTTATAAAAGTTTTCCAGAAGGTACCATACATATAGTAGGGGTAGACTCCGAATTAAGTGCAGAGAATAAACACATTGCTTTAGAATTAGATGGCCACTTTTTTGTTTGCCCAGATAATGGATTAATTTCTATGATTGCCTCTGAAATTAAACCAACAAGAATTGTAGAAATAAATATTCATGATAGAATTGAGAGTAGTTTTCCCGTATTAGATGTTTTTGTGCAAGTAGCTTGCTTTATTGCTAGAGGTGGAAATTTAACTGTAATTGGAAGAGAAATTTTTGAATTTAAAAAACTTATAGAAATTCAACCAAAGGTAAATCAAGCTCAAACCCAAATTATTGGAGGCGTTTTATATATTGATAATTATGGTAATGTAATTACTAATATTAGTAATAAAATGTTTAATGACATTGGTAAGGGAAGAAAATTTAAAGTAAACGCCTCTAGATATTCGTTCACAAAAATATTTGAAAAGTATAATGAAATAAAAGGAAATAATCTTAAAGATTCTTTGCAGTTTGATGGAAGTAAATTAGCAATATTTAACTCTGCTGGATTCTTAGAAATTGCTATTTATAGAAGTAATTTAAAAACAGTTGGTGGCGCATCAACCTTATTAGGTTTAGCTTATAGAGATCCAGTTATTATTGAATTCTTTAATGAGTCTAAACCAGAATTTACACCTTTACAATAATAGAATTATGTTTGTACGAATTGTAAAAATGAGTTTACACTCAAAATTTATTGCTGATTTTCAAACGATGTTTGATGAGAAAAAATCAAAAATCAGAGCTACTGCAGGTTGCCAATTATTAGAATTATATCAGGATAAAAATAATCCAGAAATCTTTTTCACCTATTCTTATTGGAATAATGAAAGTGATTTAGAAAATTATCGAAATTCTGATTTTTTTAAATCGACTTGGAAACAAACTAAAGGTTATTTTAATGATAAACCCCAAGCTTGGAGCGTAGCAAAGAAAGTTAGTCTTCAATAACCTTTTAGCAATAGTAATTTAAAGTATTATTTTATATTTTTCGAACTTTAAAAACTAATAGTTTTATTTTAAAGATGATTAAAAATAATGTTTTTTGATTTTAAGAGAATATTTAGTTAAAAAAAGTAATTATAAATGATATCAATATTAAAAAAAGAATTCAACTCCTTTTTTGCAAGTTCCATTGCATATTTGGTTATTGGTGTTTTCTTGTTAATTAGTAGTTTATTTTTGTTTGTTTTTAATGACGATTTTAACATTCTAAACGCTGGTTTTGCAGATGTTACTCCGTTTTTTAATCTAGCTCCTTGGGTTTTCCTATTTTTAATTCCTGCAATTACAATGAAAAGTTTTGCGGATGAATACAACACAGGAACCATTGAATTGCTAAAAACAAATCCAATTTCAGATTGGCAAATTATTATGGGTAAGTTTTGGGCTTCATTATTATTGATTTTAATAGCTATTATTCCTACTTTTTTATATGTTTTTACAGTTTATCAACTGGGTAATCCCATTGGTAATATTGATTTTGGAAGCACAATAGGTTCTTATATTGGCTTATTATTTTTAGCGTCAACGTATACGGCTATTGGCTTATTTACATCTACGTTGTCTAAAAATCAAATTGTAGCTTTTATTTTAAGTATTTTCATCACCTTTATTTTATTGTATGGTTTTGATGCTATTTCTAATTCTTTTGGGAGTGCTTTTCTAACTATCAAAAAAATAGGAATTAATGAACATTTTAAAAGTATTTCTAGAGGTGTAATTGACACTAGAGATGTTATCTATTTTTTGAGTGTTACTTTTTTATTTTTATTTAGTACTAAATCACGTTTAGAGAATGAATAGAAATCTCAAAAACGTATCGATTTTAATAGTGATTTTAATTGCGCTAAATTTTGTTAATCAATCTTTTTACAAACGCTTGGATTTAACATCTGATAAACGATATACGCTTTCTGAAACCACTAATTCTATTTTATCAAAAGTAAAAAAGCAATTATTTATTACGATTTATCTAGAAGGTGATTTTCCTCTAGAATTTAAAAGACTACAAGTTGAAACAAAACAATATTTAGAGGAATTATCCGCTGAAAATAACAATATAATAATAAGTTTTGAAAACCCGGATGAACAGCGTGAGGAGTTGATTAAAAAAGGAATGCAGCCAAGTCAGCTAACAGTGGAGGAGGAGGGTAAACTTACTGAAGCGATTATTTTTCCTTGGGCAGAAATCAATTATCAAGAAAAAACAAAAATAGTTTCTTTGTTACCAACTTCAGTTTTAGCTAGTCAAGAAGAACAACTGCAAAAAGCTATTGAAAGTTTAGAATATCTATTTTCTGATGCTATTAACTCCATCACTCAAAAAAGCCAAAAACGAGTTGCAGTTATTTACGGAAATGGAGAATTGCCAGACATTTATCAATATAGTTTTTTAAGTGAAGTTGCAAAAAAATATAAACTAGCTAAATTTACGTTAGATTCTGTAAGTACAAGTCCACAGCGAACTTTACAAGATTTGTCGTATTTAGATTTGGCAATTATTACAAAGCCAACCGAAAAATTCACAGAAAAAGAAAAGTTTGTTTTAGATCAATTTATTACAAATGGAGGCAAAACACTTTGGATGTTGGATAATGTGCAAGCAGAGCAGGATAGTTTAATGGCTACTGGAAAAATGCTGGCTTATCCAAAAGATTTAAATTTAACAGATTTGTTATTTTCTTATGGAATTAGAATTAATACAACCTTAGTAAAAGATTTATATGCTGCTCAAATTGCTCTGGCAACAGGAACATCTGGAAGCCAGACACAATATCAAAATTTAGATTGGTTTTATCATCCTTTGGTTGGTGGAAATCCAAATCATCCTATCACAAAAAATGTAGCACCAATTCGTTTACAGTTTGTAAATCAAATAGATACTTTAAAGAATACTATTAAAAAAACACCTTTATTGTTAAGTTCTAGATTTAGTCAAAAAGTGGGTACACCAACCATTATTGAATTGCAATCTATTGCAAACGAACCTCAAGAAAAAGATTTTGTTTCGGGTGGGCAATTGTTAGGAGTTTTATTAGAAGGTGATTTTAAATCTGCTTATAAAAATCGTGTAAAACCTTTTGAAACTGCATTGTTTAAGTCAAATGCTGTAGATAATAAAATGGTTGTAATTGCAGACGGTGATGTTGGGAGGAACCAAATCTTAAAAGGGAAGCCAACAGATTTATCTATAGACAAATGGACCAATCAACAATTTGGAAACAAAGATTTTTTAATAAATACTGTAGATTATTTGTTAGATGATACTGGTTTAATAAGCCTAAGAAATAAATCTCTTAAAATTAATTATTTAGACAAACAAAAAGCATTTAAAGAACGCTTTTTTTGGCAGCTTATAAATGTTGCTTTACCTCTTGTTTTCTTATTTATTTTTGGAATTTCTTTTAATTATTGGCGAAAGAAAAAATACAGTTAAGGGTTCAATATTTTAAAATCTAAGTCCAATATTGTTGGCTTAAAAATACTGGAATTCATTTTCTGAATTTCAAATTAAATCTGCAGTAGATCATCATAAATAAATTCGTAGTCTAATTTTTTTTGAATTTTGTTTGATGAGATTACCTTCCATTTTAAAACAGTTTCTTGCTTAAATTTAGGAGGCTCTAGACCTTTACTTTCTTTTGCAACTGAATAAAAATCCTTTCTTTTAGGATGGTCGTTTGAACACGCATTAAAAGTTTCATTCCAGCAATTTTGATTGATGATGTTATGAATAATTTCAATGCAATCTTCTCTATGAATCATATTTACAAAACCTTCAGGCTGTGGAATTTCTTTTTGGTTTTTAAACCAATTTGCAGGATGTCTTTCTGCCCCAAATAAACCAGCAAAACGAATAATTGTAGTTTCAAAAAAGTTGTTTTTTCTGAATAAATCTTCAATTTCTGCCAAAGGATGATTTTTTATAACTTCATCTTCTTCTGTCATAACTCTATTAATGCTAGGATAAACAGAGGTAGAACTAATGAAAATTACTTTTTGAATCGTAGATTCTTGAATTTGAGAAATTAAATTTTCAAACGCTTCAACGTCTTTTGATGTAATTGCAATAATTAAAATATCAGTTTGTAAAAAATCATAATATTCTTCAAATTCAGTAATGTTTAATAAGTAGGCATCAATATCTAATTTTTCTAAAGTTTCAATTTTATCTATAGAAGTTGTGGAACCTTTCACAAGATAACCTTCTTCTAAAAAGGAAATTGAAAGCGGTTTTCCTAGCCAACCACAACCTAAAACACTTATATTATTCATTATTAACAATTATCATCATCACAACAATTATCATCTTTTATCAACTTGCATGAAACTACGGCTAGCAGAGCGCCTAAAATTGGTGCAATAATATACAGCCAAAGTCCTTGAATATTCCCTGAAACAATATTTGGTGCTAAAGAACGTGCAGGATTCATACTTGCATTTGTAATTGGGCCAGCAAACATGGCTTCTAATAAAACAACAGCTCCAATTGCAATACCTGCAATAACTCCCATTTCTTTGCTTCCTGTAGAAACATTTATAATTACTACCATTAAGAAAAAGGTTAATAACAGTTCTAGTACAAAAGCACGCCAAACATCAATAGTAGGAATTGTAGCGCCTAAAAATTCACTTGTTGGAAATAAGAAAAGTAAAATTAAACTTGCTACAAAAGCTCCTAAAATCTGAGCTACAATATATTTTGGTACCTCTTTCCAAGAAAACTTTTTAGCATAAGCAAAGGCAATAGTTACAGCAGGATTAAAATGTGCTCCAGAAGTTTCGCCAAAAGCATAAATCATAGACATTACAATTAAACCCCAAGTTATTGCAATGCCAACGTGCGTTACTTCTCCACCAGTAATTTCATTTATTGTCATTGCTCCTGTGCCACAAAAAATCATGGAGAATGTGCCTATAAATTCAGATATATATTTCTTCATTGTCAAATCTTATTTTGCAAAGATACGTCACCTTAATTTAAGTTTTTGTTAACATTTACCGTTTTAGGAAATCGTAATTTTGAGCGTTATTAAATTTAAATTAACAGCAATTATGAAAAAAATTATATTATCATTATTTATTGCGGCATTTAGCGTTTCTGCAAATGCTCAAATTGAAACTCCAGCTCCAAGTCCTTTTCAAAAAATCGAGCAAAAAATTGGTTTAACAGATGTAACTTTAGAATATTCTAGACCAAGTATGAAAGGAAGAAAAGTTTTTGGAGGTTTACAAGATTATGGAAAAGTTTGGAGAACTGGTGCTAATGAAAATACAAAATTAACTTTTTCTACAGATTTTATGGTTGATGGTAAGCCAGTAAAAAAAGGTACTTATGCGCTTTATACTATTCCTGGTGAAAAAACTTGGGATGTAATTTTGTATTCTGATGCTTCTAATTGGGGTAACCCAAGATCTTGGGATGATACCAAAGTAGCAGCTAAAGTTACAGTTACTCCTATGCAAATGCCAATGAATGTTGAAACTTTTACTCTTTCTTTTGATAACTTAACAAATTCATCAGCAGTTCTTGGAATTGTATGGGAAAACGTATACGTTCCTTTTAAGTTGGAAGTGCCAACAGACAAAATGGTTTCATCTAGCATTAGTAAAGTTATGAATGGCCCAACTGCAAATGACATGTATGGAGCAGCTGTGTACTACTTGCAAGCTGATAAAGATATTAAGCAAGCACAGTCTTGGATTGATAAAGCAGTTGAAATGACTAGTGATGCTCCTAGATTTTGGTATCTAAGACAGCAATCTTTAATTCATGCAAAAGCAGGAAATACAAAAGGGGCAATTGCTGCAGCTAAAAAATCTTTAGAATATGCTACAAAAGCAAACAATGCAGGTTATATAAAAATGAACAAAGCTTCTTTAAAAGAATGGGGGGCAATGTAAACTTTACAATTATTTAAAAGAAAATCTCAAGTCAACACTTGAGATTTTTTTATTTCCATTTTATTTAAAAGGTCATTCTAAAATCAAACTTTTATAGCAATCAGAAATCGGAATATTACTTAGCCCAAAAGCACGCTAATTATGAAATAATATTATAGAAAATTTTAGTTGCTTGTATTTTGGACTGGTTTAAAAAGATTCATACCGTAAACCAATCAACTCTCTTATATCATCTATTGTTTTTATCAACTTTAAAGAGAAATCAAAACTCATGACATCACTTTCTTTTTTCCCTTCTCTTAAAAGATGATTAAAATGTTCTATTTCAAAATTATAACCAATGGATGAATACTTAAAATTGATAGTTTTTTTACTACCATCCTTTAAAATAGTAACTGTTGATGGCTCATGAAATCTTTTATTTATTTTTACAATTGCTTCTTCAAAAGTAAAAATAGCTTCAGTTTTAGTTTCCTCTAAAAGAGTAGATTTTAATTTTGCGGTTCCATTTTGATAATTAAAAGTCATATTGCATTCAGAGTCTGCTCCTGTCTCAAAAAAAGTAGCTTTTGCATCTATCTCTTTAGGAACTCCTAAAGTTGATAACGCCATAAAAATGGGATAAATTCCAATATCTAAAAGAGAACCTCCACCAACTTCTTTTTTAATTAATCTACTTTTTAAATCATATTTAGCCTTAAAGCCAAAATCTGTATGCAATTCCAATAACTCTCCAAATGTTTTCTGACTGACAGTGTCTAAAACATAAGTAATGTGTGGTAAAAAATATGTCCATAAAGCTTCCATTAGTAAAACATTATTTTGTTTAGCTAAAGCAATCATTTGTTTTACTTCTGTCAAATTCATTGCAAATGGTTTCTCACACAAAACAGCTTTTTTGTGCTGTAAACATAATATGGTATGCTCTTTATGAAAAGAATGAGGAGTAGCTATGTAGACTGCATCAATTTCATCATCTTTAGCCAGTGCTTCGTAGGAATTATAAGTTTTTTCTACTCCATATTTTTTAGAAAATTCTTTTGATTTCTTTGCACTTCTAGAAGCTACAGCATGTAATTTTGAGTTGCTTACAGTTGCTAAATCTATTGCGAATTTATTGGCTATTTTCCCTAACCCTATAATTCCCCATTTAATGGTTTTCTGTTCCATTAGAAGTTGTTTTTTCAATATTAAAATATCCTAAAAATAGAAATAAAACAATTAGAGATACCACATGTGTAATGTTTAAAGAAACATCATTTAAAACATCAAAAGTTATTTTGAAAATAGCTAATGATGAAATTATCAAAGTTACTTTACTTTGAATGTTAATAGCCTTAAATACGGAAGCCAATGATAAAAATAAAACTAAAATACAGCCAATAAAATTAAGCCATAAATAACTAATAATAGGTTCTAAATCTTTATCCTCATATACATAAATGGCAAAATAATAGATTAAGAGAATAATAATTTGTGTAATTAATGCAGAAGAAAAAACTGCTTTACCATTTACTTTCTTAAAGAAAAATGCTAAAAGAAAAATACCTAAAACGTTTCCATAAAATATAGAACCAATAATGTTTACTAGCTGGATTAGATTATCGAATAAATTGGCAATGCAGGCCACAGAAATTGCAATTAACCCCCAAAGCAATGTAAACCATTTAGAGGCCTTTACAAAATGTGCATCGTCTTTAGCTTCTTTTACATTTCGTTTGTACAAATCTATAGCCGTTGTACTTGCTAATGCATTTAATTCTGATGCTGTAGATGACATTGCAGCAGATAAAATTACAGCTAATAAAAGGCCAATTAAACCTCTTGGTAAATTGTTTAAAATAAAATGAATAAACACATAATCTTTGTCATTAGATTCTATTTTGTCTAAAGTGTTTTCTTTATTAATTTTGTCTATAATTTCTTTTGATTTTACTTTTAATCGTAAATCTTTGGTATTTAATTCTTGAATTTCTTCTTTTTCATCATCTTGAAAACCATCTAAAAATAATGCTTTTTTGCTGTTCTCTATACGAATATGTTCAGCTTCTAATTGTTGATATTCGGCTATATATTTGGAATTTAAAACCTCTTCATTTGCGGTAGGATTAAAGTTTAAAGGTGATGGATTAAATTGATAAAACACAAAAACCATAATACCTATCAGTAAAATAAAAAATTGCATAGGCACCTTTAGCAAGCCATTGAAAATTAAACCTAACTGACTTTCTTTAACAGATTTACCTGATAAATAGCGTTGTACTTGACTTTGGTCTGTTCCAAAATAGGAAAGCATTAAAAATGTGCCACCCAAAATCCCTGTCCAAACTGTATATCTGTTACTTAAATCAAAAGAGAAATCTAAAACCTCCATTTTATTACTAGCCCCAGCAATTTCTAGTGCATTGGTAAACGTAATGTTTTCTGGAAGCTGACTCATAATCATGAAAAATGCAATTAACATTCCAACAAAAATGATAATCATTTGTTGCTTCTGAGTTACATTTACGGCTTTGGTTCCGCCAGAAACAGTATAAATAATCACTAAAAAACCAATAATTATATTAAGTGTCAATAAATCCCAACCTAATACCGCCGATAAAATTATTGCTGGTGCAAAAATGGTAATTCCTGCCGCTAAACCTCTCTGAATTAAAAATAAAATTGCCGCTAAACTTCTCGTTTTTAGATCAAATCTACCTTCTAAAAATTCATAAGCCGTATATACTTTTAATTTATGATAAATAGGAATAAAAACTAAGCAAATAATTACCATTGCTATTGGTAAACCAAAATAAAATTGTACAAACCCCATTCCACTATGAAAAGCTTGCCCAGGAGTTGATAAAAATGTAATTGCACTGGCTTGAGTTGCCATAACTGATAGCCCAATCGTCCACCATTTTGAATCATTTCCACCTTTTATGTAATCGGTAACATTAGAATTCTTGCGAGTTACATAAGCTCCGTAAGCCACAATAAAAATTAATGTTATTGAAAGAATTATCCAATCAATGAAATGTAATTTACTTGCTATTTCCATAAATTACGCTGTGAAATGATTTGTAATGAAATAAAACGCCACTAAATAAACTATGTTGGCTATTAATACCAATGTATATTCTTTTTTCCAAATGTACTTTTGATTATTCATTTCATATTGTTTTTAGAAGTTGTTTAATTTATACTTCTTGAATCACTTTTTATTTTTGCCTACAGACAATAAATTTGCAAATAATTTATAGGCTCCAGAAACTCCTGCAGGTAATTCTCTAAAGAAACTTAAACCCGTGTAAATGTAATTGCCTTTGCCGTATTTTGCGATTAATAAACTTCCGTCTTTTGGAGTTTCTCCTTTGTCATTCATAGATAAAATTGGCGTGTATTCTTCACTCCACGAATTTGGGAAATATAAACCTCGTTCTTGCACCCATCCTTTAAAATCTTCTTGAGTAATTGGGTTTGGCGAGTTTAATATGGGATGCGTTTTATCTAATATTCTAACCTCAGAAAGCTCATCGGTTACTCTATCTCTAGATAATTTTAAATTGAATGGAGCTGCAACATCTACTCTTCTATTGGTGTTATATTGCACAATTAAATTCCCACCATTTTCTACATAAGAAAGTAAAAATTTCTGCTTAAATTTTAATTCTTTAACCACATTGTAAGCTCTAATACCCAAAACAATCGCATCAAAATTCTTTAAATTATCTTTATCTATTTCTGATGGATTAATCTCTGTAACTGTATAACCAATTTGTCGTAAGTTTTTTGGTATAGCATCTCCTGCTCCTTTTATGTAACCAATATTGTCTCCTGATTTATTGATATTCAAACGCACTAATTTTGCTTCTGCATTTAGTAAAACAGTCTGCTTTGGAATGTGATTGTAATCAATTTCTATCAAATCTTTTGAAAATTTTTCTCCATCTGAAGTTGCTATAACTTTTAATTTTCCTTCTGATTGATTTTTAGGAGGAATTACGGTAAACTCAATAGTTTGTTTATCATTTTTTTGTGCAATATCAAAATTTACTTTTGCTGGTGTAAATGTCCAATCTTTTGGCAATTCTAAACTTAAAAATCCATTTACAAAATTTGCTCCTGCTCTTACTTCTATTGCTATTTTTTTAGGAATATTGTCTGAAAAAATTAAAACTTTATCTTTTAATTTTGTACTTATTTTTGGTACAATCTCAAAAGGCTCATAAATTTCACCTTTATCTCGTTCTGCATATCTTCTTACAATATTTTTACGAATTGTAATTGGCATATAATCAACAATTAAATTAAAATCTACACTAATTTCTCTTGGAGTTTCTGGTTTGCCAATTAATTCTTGTTTATTAACAGTGTACATTCCTAAAGTAGCAGTATTCTCTAACCAATAAGGAGCGGAATATTCAGCTGATTGCAGTGAGATTTTTTGCGTAAAATTTAATTTCTTATTTTGGTTTAAATCAATCGATTTAAAAGTAAATTTATCATCAATGGTAGTTCTAACAGATGCCAACTGGACTTTGACATTACTTCTATTTAAGACTTCGAAATTTACATTAATTTTAGAATCTGGAGTAGCCGTAGCGCTAGTAGCTGATGCTTCTAAATAAAGGCCTAAACAAGCTTCAATAATTTCTATAATTTGTTTTTCTTTAAGTTTTTTCCAATGTTTATCTTCTAATTCTTGTATTAGACCATATGCTTCTAACAAATTTGCGATGTGTTTTTCAGGGTTTACAAAATCAAAATTTTCCTCGATTTCATATAAAATATCACCTATTTCACCTCCTTTTTTTAAACGATTCCAAGTGGTATTTATTCCAGAAAAAATATCATTTTTATCTTGTAAAGTGTCCCCTTTAATAAATTCTAAATATTCAGTTTGTTCGCCTCTCGTTGTTAATCTGCCAAAACCCTGGCATAAATGTTGGCTGCTTGCTATAGAAGCTAATTCATTGTTTGACAATCCCTTTAGAGGATAATATACCCCAATATCAAAACTTGTAAAATCTTTTGCAATTTTTTTAAATTTTTCCTTATCTCTATAGAACCAGGAGGATGTATTGTAAAATAAACGTTTTGGTTGCCATACATCTGTTAATCGTAATTGAGATTTAAATTTAGAAGAATCTTTGGCCATTTCAAAAGCTTCTACGCTTAACATTGCAGAAGTTGTATGATGGCCATGTGTAGTTCCCGGAGTTTTATGATTAAATCTGTTGATAATTACATCTGGTTTAAAAGTTCTAATTGCCCAAACCACATCGCTTAAAACTTTTTCTTTGTCCCAGATTTCTAAAGTTTCATCTGGATGTTTAGAATAACCAAAATCATTTGCTCTTGTAAACAATTGTTCTCCTCCATCAACTTTTCTAGCGGCTAATAATTCTTGAGTTCTTATAACTCCTAACAATTCTCTTATTTCAGGGCCGATTAAATTTTGACCTCCATCACCTCTCGTTAAAGATAAATAACCTGTTCTTGCTTTAATTTGGTTAGATAAATAGGCTATTAATCGGGTGTTTTCATCATCAGGATGTGCAGCAACATATAAGGCTGTTCCTAAAAAGTTTAGTTTTTGAATTTTTTCGTAAATCTGATTAGATGTTAGTTTTTGAGGTTTTTGAGCATAAACCGAAATTGAAACGGATAAAAATATAATACTAAAAAGTGATGTTTTTTTCATTCTTTGATTAAAATTGAATGTCGAGCCGAGCGCAGTCGAAAACAAAATAATAACTCCCGACTGCACTCGATGAGCTATTTACTAAAACAATTTTGTAAAAATTAACAAACAAATGTAGTTTTTTAAAGCCTAAAAATAAATTTTGTTAACATAATTATAACGTTTTACTTTCATCAAAACAATGCTCATAACCTGTTGATAAATTAATTTTAAAAATCACTTATTAAGGTTATATTTGTAAGCACATTTAAGAAAATAAAACAATGAAATTTATTGTATCAAGTTCGCAATTATTAAAACAACTTCAAGTTTTAGGCGGCGTTATAAATAGTAATAACACATTACCAATTTTAGATAATTTTTTATTCGAATTATCTGAGAATCAATTAAAAATTTCAGCATCAGATTTAGAGACAACAATGAGCTCTGTTGTAGATGTAGAAAGTGATAATTCTGGTTCTATTGCTGTTTCGGCACGTTTATTATTAGATACTCTAAAAACTTTTCCAGATCAGCCTTTAACGTTTAAAACAGAAGGTGATCATACAATAGAAATCAGTTCTGATCAAGGTAAATATGATATGGCCTATTTTGGTGGAGACGAATTCCCGAAAGCGGTTTCTTTACCAAACCCAAGTATAACTGTTTTGCCTGCACATATTTTAGGAACTGCAATTTCTAAAACTATTTTTGCTGCCGGTAATGATGATTTACGTCCAGTAATGAGTGGTGTGTTTTTTCAGTTTAGCTCCCAAAGTCTGACATTTGTTGCGACTGATGCTCATAAATTGGTGAAATATTCTAGAACGGATGTTACTGCAAATCAAACTGCTGAGTTTATTATGCCAAAGAAGCCACTAAATTTGTTGAAAGGTATTTTAGGTGGATCTGAAAGTGAAGTAACCATTGAATATAACGATGCAAATGCCAAATTTACGTTTGATAATGTAGTTTTAGTTTGTAGGTTAATTGATGGGAAATATCCAAATTATGAAGCTGTAATTCCTAAAGAGAATCCTAATAAATTAACGGTTGATAGAGCTTCTTTCTTGAACTCTGTAAGACGTGTTTCTATTTTTTCTAGCAAAACTACACATCAAATTCGTTTAAAAATGGCAGGAACAGAGTTAAATATTTCTGCTGAAGATTTAGACTTCGCAAACAAAGCAGACGAACGTTTGAGCTGTGATTATCAGGGGGATGATATGCAAATTGGTTTCAACTCTCGTTTTTTAAGTGAAATGTTAAACAATTTAAGTTCTAGTGAAGTTTTAATTGAAATGTCTTTACCGAATAGAGCTGGTATTTTAACGCCAATTGACGGCACAGATGAAGGTGAACAGGTTACAATGCTAGTAATGCCAGTAATGTTGAATAACTAAAGCTTTTAATTCTTCTTTTAAGAAATATAATTTTATAAGAAATACCACAATTTAAAAATTGTGGTTTTTTTATTTCAAAACAAATCTGTCTTAGATCAATAGTAAACTAAACATTAACAATGAATATGATCCATAAAAATTGGACACAAAAATTTTTGGTAAAATTTTAAAACATAACTAGAATATCAGATTTTAAAGTTAAAATTTAGGAATTATGATATTGGAATGAATGCTAATAGGATAATAATTTTGATTTAATAAAAAATAAGTCTTTTTCTAATTTCCTTTCATTATTTTTAGACGATGAATTTTTTAGCACATCTTTACTTGTCTCAGAATAACACTAATATTATGATTGGTAATTTTATAGCTGATCATATTAAAGGGAATCATTTTAAAAATTATCCCAAAGAGATTCAACAAGGTGTTTTTTTGCATAGAGAAATAGATACTTTTACAGATGCTCATAGAATTGTAAGAAAGAGTAAAAGACGCTTGCATAAACGTTATAGGCATTATGATGGGGTAATAATTGATATATTTTATGATTATTTCTTAGCTAAAAATTGGAACAGTTACTCCGCTATTCCTTTAGAGGTATACACCAACTCTATTTATCAATTATTCGCTAAAAAATCACCAGAATTACCCGTCAAATCCCAACAGTTCATCAAATATATGGTTGAATATGATATTCTATTCAATTACCAATTTAAAGAAGGTATTGCAAAAGTTTTAAACGGGATGAATAATAGAACGAAAGGAAAATCTCAAATGCACTTGGCTATTTCAGATTTAAAAGAACTAGAGTTAGATTTTGCAGAAGATTTTAAACTCTTTTTTAAAGATTTAATTGAATTTACAAATCAACTATTAAAATCAAATTAATTTTTATAAACAATTAAAATTACAGTGAGAAAAATACTCTTTATTATGAAAAAAATACATTTATTATTATGTGCTTTTGTATTGTGCATTTCTTGTCAAGAGGAAAAAACCACAGGTTTGGTAACAGAAAAGGCAATGGTTGTCTCCGCAAGAGAAGAAGCTTCTCAAATTGGTGCGAATATTCTTAAAAAAGGAGGAAACGCATTTGATGCAATGATTGCAACACATTTTGCATTGGCTGTTGTATATCCTGTTGCCGGTAATATCGGTGGTGGAGGTTTTCTAGTTTACCGGAATAAAGATGGTAAAAAAGGGGCTTTAGATTTTAGGGAAAAGGCTCCGTTATCAGCTCACAGAGATATGTATTTAGATTCATTAGGAAGTGTAATTGATAAAAAAAGTACACTCGGGGGTAATGCAGTTGGTATTCCAGGATCTGTAGCTGGTGTTTTTGAAGTCCATCAAAAATTTGGTTCTTTACCTATGAAAGAATTAATCCAGCCATCTATTGATTTAGCTAGAAACGGGTTTAAAATAACGAAAAAACAAGCGGCTTCATTAAATAGTAAATCTGATTTATTTAAAGAGGTAAATACTTATAAAACTCCTTTTCAAAATAAATGGAAACAAGGTGACGTTTTAAAACAAGCAGATTTAGCAAAAACATTAGAGCGTATTCGAGATTTAGGAAAAGATGGGTTTTACAAAGGAAAAACTGCAGATTTATTAGTGAACTATGTAAAAGAATTAGGTGGAATTATTACACATCAAGATTTAGAAAAATACAAAGCTGTTTGGAGAAAACCTATAGAATTTAAGTATAAAGATTACAACATCACTTCAATGACTTTGCCCGCAAGTGGTGGAATTTGCTTGGCACAAATATTAAAATCTATAGAACCTTTTGATTTATCAAAAATAAAACAGAACTCTACAGAATACATTCAATTATTAACGGAAGCAGAAAGAAGAAGTTATGCAGATAGGGCTCATTATTTGGGTGATATTGATTTTGTAAAAGTTCCTATTGATAGTTTAATAGATGCAAACTACATTAACAAAAGAATGGAGTCTTTTTCTTGGAGTCACGCAACACCTTCTTCCGAAGTTTCTCATGGAAACATTTTAGGTTTTGAAAGTGATGAAACCACACATTATTCAATAATAGATCAGTTTGGAAATGCAGTTTCTGTAACAACAACCTTAAACACTGGCTACGGTTCTAAAGTTGTTGTAAAAGGTGCAGGATTTATTTTAAATAATGAAATGGATGATTTTTCAAGCAAGCCTGGCACACCAAATGCCTATGGATTGTTGGGGTCTAAAGCAAATGCAATTGCTCCTGAAAAAAGAATGCTTAGTTCCATGACTCCTACCATTATTGAGCAAAATGGTAAATTGAAAATGGTTGTAGGTACACCTGGAGGCTCTACAATTATTACTTCTGTTTTGCAAAATATTTTAAACGTTGTTGAATATAATATGGGAATGCAAGAATCTGTGAATCAACCTCGTTTTCATCATCAATGGTTACCAGATGTAATTAGAATGGAGCCGAATAGTTTTAGTGAAGAAACAAAATCAAAATTAGAAAGTTTAGGTTATAAAATTTTGGAAAGAAATTCGTTAATTATAGGAAGAGTTGATGCCATTTTAGTTTTACCAAATGGAAAATTAGAGGGTGGAGCAGATCCTAGAGGAGATGATACCGCAATTGGATTTTAAAAATAAATTTTTATATTTATGAATGTACAACCATTCCACTTGGCCATCCCAGTTAAAAACTTAGAAAAGTGCAGAGCTTTTTATAGAGATGTTTTAAATTGTGAGGAAGGCAGAAGTACAGATACTTGGGTAGACTTTAACTTTTTTGGACATCAATTGGTAATTCATATGAAAGAAGATTTCAAACCAGAACGAATTTCTAATCCAGTAGATGGCCATGATGTTCCTGTACCTCACTTTGGCGTTGTTTTAACTTGGGACGATTGGCATACTTTGGCTAATCGACTAAAAGCTGCAAACATAAATTTTCAAATTGAACCTTGTATAAGGTTTAAAGGAAAAGTTGGAGAACAAGCTACCATGTTTTTTAAAGATCCAGAAGAAAATGCATTAGAATTTAAAGCCTTTAAAGACCTGAAGCAGTTATTTGCAAAATAATAAGAATAGTTCTTTAACATATCATTTGTATTTTTCTAAATACGTTATTTTATCTTTTGAGCTTCAATTAAAATTTATTTACTATGAAAAAAATATTTATACTTTTTATTTTACTATTTACTTTTAATAGTTTTTCACAAGGAACACGATTATTGAGGCAACCAACAATGTCAAGCTCAGAAGTAGTTTTTGTTTATGGCGCAGATTTATGGAAAGCTTCATTAAGTGGAGGGAATGCAGTAAGGTTAACTAGCAATATTGGTTTAGAATCTGATCCACATTTTTCAAAAGACGGTAATTGGATAGCTTTTACAGCCCAATATGACGGAAATAGCGATGTGTATTTGGTTTCAGTAAAAGGTGGAGAGCCCAAAAGGTTAACATATCATTCAGCAGGAGATTTTGTACAAGGTTGGACGCCTGATGGAAAAATTCTTTTTCGTTCTGGAAGAGAAGGAAGACCAACACAAACCAATAAATTTTACACAATTTCCATAAAAGGAGGGATGCCAAATGCTTTTGAAGTTCCAAGAGCAGCTTATGGTAAAATTTCTAATGATAATAAATACATTGCCTATACACCAATTACCAGTTGGGATGCAGAATGGAGAAATTATAGAGGTGGACAAGCCATGCCTATTTGGATTTTAAATCTAAAAACTAAATCACTTGTTAAAACTCCGCAAAAAGATGGAGAAAGACACGTAAATCCTGTTTGGTTTAATAATGATGTGTATTACATTTCTGAAAGAGATTACACAGCAAATATTTGGTCTTATAACCTCAAAACAAAACAAGAAACGCAGGTTACATTTCATAAAAAGTTTGATGTAAAAAATATTGATGCCAATAAAAATGGAATCGTTTATGAACAGGGTGGTTTTTTGCATTTTTTGAATCCAAAGACAAAAGAAACAAAACAGATTGTAATTCAAGTAGAGGGAGATTTAAATTATTCAAGAGTCAGGTGGATGGATGTTAATGGAAGAAATTTAACCAATCCAAACATTTCACCTAATGGAAAAAGAGCAGTTTTCGAATATCGAGGTGAGATTTTTACTGTTCCAAAAGAAAACGGAACTTGGAGAAATATAACCAATTCTTCTGGTGTTGCAGATCGTTCTCCTATCTGGTCACCAAAAGGTGATAAGATAGCATGGTTTTCAGATAAAAATGGAGAGTATGAAATGGTTATAGCAAATCAAAAAGGAGAAAATTTAGAGTATGTAAAATTACCAAATCCCACCTTTTATTTTCAACCAGATTGGTCTCCAGACGGAAAATATATCGCTTATACAGACACAAATTTTATCATTTGGATTATAGATATTGAAACTAAAAAAATTACCAAAGTTGATGCAGATGGGTATGCGCATCCAAACAGAACTATGAATCCTAAATGGTCACCAGATAGTGACTGGATTGCATATGCAAAACAAAACAATAATAATTTCAAATCTATTTTTGCGTATCAAATAAGCACAAAAAAAATAGTTCAAATTACAGATCCAATTGCAGATGCCATTACACCAGTTTGGGATGCTAGCGGTAAATATATTTATACGCTTGCAAGTACAGATTATGGTTTGCAAACAGGTTGGCTAGATATGAGTTCTTATGATCCAAGTGTTTCTAGGGCGCTATATGCTGTGGTTTTAAACTCGAAAGATAAGGCTCCTGTACTTCCAAAAACTGATGAAGAAACTATCAAAAAAGAATCAGAAGCTAAAAAAGAAAAACAAGAAAACAAAAAGGAAGTTAAAAAAGAAGACAAAAAAATTAAAGTTATTATTGATGAAAACGGTTTGTTTGAGAGGGCTGTAGCTTTAAAATTACCTACAAGTAATTATCTAGCACTTTTAAAAGGACCGAAAAATAAAGTTTTTATAGCGGAATCAAAACCTAATACACCAGGATTAACAGTACGCAGTTATGATGTTGCCAAAGAAAAGGCAACAGTATTTGCAACTGGAGTTTCTTCTATGAATGCTTCAAATGATAGAAATTCAATTTTAATTTCTAAAAGAGGTTCTTGGAGTATAGAAGATGCTAAAGCTGCGAAAGCAGGAAAGAAAAGTTTGTCAACAAATATGAAAGTTAAAGTTGATCCTAAAGCAGAAGCGCATCAAATTTTTAAAGAGGGCTGGCGATTTATGAGAGATTTCCTGTATGTTGATAATGTGCATGGTGCGCCCTGGAATGACGTTTACAAATGGTATGCGCCTTGGATTAACGATGTAAAACATAGAAGCGATTTAAATTATGTAGTTGATATTATGAGCGGAGAAGTTGCAATTGGGCATTCTTATGTTTCTGGCGGCGATTATCCAAATACTTATAGAGTTCCTGTCGGTCTTTTAGGAGCAGATTTAGAGGTTCATCAAGGTTTATATCGCTTTAAAAAAATTTATAAAGGAGAACGTTGGAATCCAAATATAAAAGCACCCTTGGGCTTGCCAGGAACTAATATAAATGAAGGCGATTATTTATTGGCTATAAATGGTGTTGAGCTAACATCTCAAATGAATCCATTCCAACTTTTAGAACAAACTGCCGGAAGAGAAATTTATATCAAAACAAATACAAAACCATCTTTTAAGGATGCTAAAACTATTTTAATAACTCCAACTTCAAGTGAACGTGCTTTGCGATCTATAGATTGGGTAGAAAACAATAGAAGAAAAGTAAATCAACTTTCTAATGGAAAATTGGCTTATGTTTATGTGCCAAATACAAGTGGTGCCGGTTTTACTTCTTTCAATAAATATTATTTTTCGCAACAAGATAAAAAAGGTGTAATTATAGATGAAAGAAATAATGGAGGTGGCTCTGCTGCAGATTATATGATTGATATTATGTCTAGAGAAGTGGTTGGCTATTTCAATAGTAAGAGTGAAAGTAGAAGACCATGGACAACACCAATGGCAGGAATTTGGGGGCCAAAAGTGATGATTATAAATGAAAGAGCTGGTTCGGGTGGAGATTTATTGCCTTATATGTTTAAAGAAAAAAACATGGGGCCTTTAGTGGGTACAAAAACTTGGGGTGGTTTGGTAGGAACTTGGGACACTCCACGTTTTATAGATGGTGGAAGAATGGTTGCACCAAGAGGTGGTTTTTATGATGTAAATGGTGAATGGGCTGTTGAAGGTGAAGGTGTTGCTCCAGATATTGAAGTACATCAAGATCCTAAACAGGTATTAGAAGGTAAAGATCCACAGCTAGAAAAAGCAGTTGCAGAAGCGCTAAGATTATTAAAAGGAAATGAATTCCAATTAAAACCTGAGCCAAAAGCGCCAGTGCGTTCAAAGAGACCTAAAAATTATAAAAAGGATAATTGATTCGTAAATTCCCGCATTTGCGGGAATTTACATTTTAAATAATATGTTTTGAGTATTATAGAAACACATATTGCTTGTAAGCAAGAAGTTTTGATTCGTTTTCAAGAATATGCTGTTGGCATTTTTAAAACGATTGCAACAAAATCAGCAATCAAAAAAGCAATTAAAAAAGAATTAATTTTTATTGATGGAGTTTTAGCAACAACATCAAAATATATTTCTGGAGGAGAAAAAATAGAACTTTTTGAAGCTGAAAATTCAGCAATATCTAAAGTACTAAAACTCAATTTAGAGGTACTGTATGAAGATGATTATTTAGCAATTATTTACAAACCAGCAGGAATTTTAGTCAGTGGTAATCAATTTGTATCTATTAAAAATGCACTTTCTCAAAACTTAAAAAATAGCACAAAATCAGATGCTGTAAATCCTCAACCCATTCATAGATTAGATTACCCAACAAGCGGCGTTTTGTTAGTAGGAAAAACAAGTACTTCAATTCAACAATTGAATAAATTATTTGAATTTAAAGAAATTTCAAAAACCTATGTTGCCATAACAGTTGGTAAAATGTGTTCTGCAGGAACTATTAACATAGAGGTTGATGGTAAAAATGCAAGTACAAATTTTAAAGTTCTCAAATTATTAGATTCCAAACGTTTTAAGGCTTTGAATTTAGTGCAATTACACCCAAAAACAGGCAGAAAACACCAATTAAGAAAGCATTTATCAGGAATTGGTCACCAAATTTTAGGGGATAAGGTTTATGGTATAGATAGCTTAAAATTAAAAGGAAAAGGCTTGTATTTACATGCTTTTAAGTTGGAGTTTATACATCCTTTTACCAAAAATAAAATTGCTGTTTCTAAAGAAATTCCAAAGAAATTTAAAAAGCTTTTTCCTGAATTTTAAATTTATTTCTAAATAGGCTTTTACTTATAAAATGAAACTACAAAAAATAGAAATCTTTTTAAAGGATTTACATTATTCTAGAAAAATAAATAAGGAGTGATATAAAAATGATAAATTAGCTTTTTAATTTATATTTTTATGAAGAAGTTTTTAAAAGCTATAGGAATAATTATTTTTTTAATTATTGGTTTTGGAGTTGTATTTTATTTCATCAATAATGAAGCCCTACCTAAAGGTGAAAAAGGGAAAGAAGCAGATGCTTTAGCTATTAAAATGTTTAACGCTATTAATCATGAAGCTTTTGAAAATGCCGAAGTTTTAGAATGGAGTTTTAGAAATAAACATTTTTACAAATGGCATAAACAAAAAAATAGCGTTACAGTTTCTTGGGATAAAAATAAAGTGATTTTAAATACTAAAGACAACTCAAAATCGGAAATTTTTGTTGATAATAATAAAGTTGATAATACAGAAATATTAAAAATAGCAGAAGGTTTTTTTAATAATGATTCTTTTTGGTTAATTGCTCCCTTTAAAATCTTTGATAAGGGTACTGAAAGAAGTATTGTAAAATACGAAGGTAAAGATGCGTTAATGATTACATACACATCTGGAGGTTCAACTCCTGGAGATTCTTACTTATGGATCTTAGATGAAAATTATTTTCCTACTTCTTATAAAATATGGGCAAGTGTTGTTCCTATTGGTGGTATTTCTGGTTCTTGGTCAGATTGGAGAAATACAGAAGCTGGTTTTAAGTTACCTACAAAACACACGCTTTCTTTATTTGGTATGGAAATTAATATGGGAACTGTAAAAGCGTATAATCAAGAGGCAGATATACTTGCGCACAAAATTTTGAAAGCTATTGAACATGAAAGCTACAAAAATACAAGATTTTTAGAATGGAGTTTTGCAGGCAGCAGAACCTTTAAATGGGATAAAAAAGAACATATTGCAGATGTTTCTTGGGATAAATTTAGAGTACATTTATATCCTGCAGATAAAGATAAAAGCACTGTTTTTTTTGACGGTATAAAACAAGAGGACACTGATGAGAAAATTGTAAAACAAGCTTGGGATATTTTTAACAATGATTCCTTTTGGTTGGTAGCTCCTCATAAATTATTTGATGACGGCATAGTAAGAAGTATCGAAAATATCGAAAATGAAACTGCCTTAAGGGTAACTTATACAAGTGGAGGATCAACTCCTGGAGATAGTTATGTTTGGCTTTTAGATGAAAATTACATTCCTAAAAGTTATAAAATGTATTTGAAGAATGGCAGAATGAATGGCACTCCTGCAACTTGGGAAGATTGGATTACCACAGAAAGTGGTGCATTATTGCCAACAAATCATACTTTTTCAAGTGGTGGAAAATTAAGTATGGGAGAAGTAAAAGGATATAACTAATGAGCTCAAAAAAAATAGCAAACGGAATTTTAAGAGCTTTAGGAATTGTCTTAGGATTATTTCTTTTAGGCTATTTTCTTTTTAAAATACAATCTGTTTTAGTTTATATAATTATTGCTGGTGTTTTATCATTAATTGGGAGACCATTTATTCTTTTTTTAAGAACTAAATTAAAACTTCCAAACACTTTAGCTGTTATTGCTACTATGTTTATTTTATTGGGGTTATTAACAGGAATTGTGGTTTTATTTATTCCATTAATTTTAGAGCAGGGCAAAAGTTTATCTCTTTTAGAAGTGGATAAACTACAGGCCAATGTTCAGGATATATTTAATCAAATAACTGCCTATTTTTCATCAAAAGGAATTGATATTTTAAAAGAAATTGAAAGTATAGATTTGGCGAGTCAGTTTCAGGCAATCCCAAATCTATTCAATTCAATTATGGCTGCTTTAGGGTCTTTAAGTATTGGAGTTTTTTCTGTTTTATTTATTTCGTTCTTTTTTATGAAAGACAGTCAATTGCTTAAAAATGGTATTTTAACTCTAATTCCGAACAACACGGAAACTCGTTTTGCAAAATCATTAGAAACCATTAACAATTTACTTTCTCGTTATTTTATAGGTTTAATTATTCAAATATTAATCTTATTTATCATTTACACAATCATATTATTGTCCTTTGGTATTTCTAATGGTATTGTAATTGCACTTTTATGTGCTTTGCTAAATTTAATACCATATGTTGGCCCGTTAATAGGTGGTGTATTAATGTTTATCCTGTCCATGACAAGTAATATTGGTTTAGATTTTCAATCGGAAATTCTGCCAACTTCACTTTGGATTTTATTCTGTTACGGATTGGCACAAATTTTAGACAATTTTGTAAGTCAGCCTGTCATTTTTTCGAAGACCACAAAATCTCATCCATTAGAAATATTTTTGGTAATTGTTATTGGAGGTTTACTTTTTGGAATTATTGGAATGATAACAGCTGTGCCATGTTACACTGCTTTAAAAGTAATTTTAAAGGAGTTCTTATCAGAAAATAAGATAGTACAGTCATTAACAAAAAGCCTTTAATTCAATTTGAATTTAGCCATTCTTAAACCAGAGGTTCAGCAATTTATTACTGATAATTTACATACAGAAATCACAAAATTGATTTTAAAAGGAAGTCCTTTTAAAGATATTTCTGCGCAGGAACTGGCCAACCAAATTATTGCAAAACAAAAATCGAAAAAAAAACTAGGCACTTGGTTTGCTACAAATAACATTTATTATCCGGAAAAACTAAGTATAGAGCAGACTTCATCAGAAATAACTGCCCAATATAAATCTCAGTTAGTTTTAGGTGATGCAATTATAGATATCACTGGAGGTTTTGGGGTAGATTGTTATTACTTCTCCAAACAATTTAAAAAAGTTTTGCATTGTGAAATCAATGAAGATTTATCAAGAATAGTAAAACACAATTATCAACAATTAAAAGTTGATAATATTGAGACATTTTCGGGAAATGGATTTGATTTTTTAAAAACAAACAAACAAAATTTTGATTGTATTTATATCGATCCATCAAGAAGAAATGATCTTAAAGGTAAAGTTTTTTTATTAAAGGATTGTCTGCCTTATGTCCCTACCAAAATTGATTTCTTCTTCTCTAAAGCAAAATACATTTTAATAAAAGTTTCGCCAATATTAGATATTTCAAATACAATTAAGGATTTAAAAAATGTAAAAGAAGTTCATATTGTTGCCATTAACAACGAAGTAAAAGAACTGTTATTTTTATTAGAAAAAGAGTATACTGATTTTATTGAAGTTAAAACGATTAACTTTCAGAGAGAAAACAAACAAGAGTTTAATTTTAATTTAGAAGAAAAAGTTGTTTCAGATTATACTAAACCGCTCACTTATTTATATGAACCCAATTCAGCCATATTAAAATCAGGAGGGTTTCATCAAATTTCTAAAAAACTCAATATTTCTAAGTTACATCAACATTCACATTTATATACTTCAAAAGAATTAATTGATTTTCCGGGTAGGTGTTTTAAAATCAATCATAATATAAATTATGACAAAAAGGAATTGAGAAAAATGCTACCCAATAAAAAAGCAAATATTACTACTAGAAACTTCCCAAAAACTGTAGCTCAATTTAGAAAGGAAACTAAAATAAAAGATGGGGGAGAAGTGTACATATTTTTAACTACAGACCTAAATAATAAATATAAAGTACTTATTTGCGATAAATTAAATAATTAGTTACTGATAGTTTTTCATTAAATTTGTTCAAATAGCAGTATTTCTTTTTCTTATGCAAACAGCCAACTATCAAGGTTTAAAAGTAACAACAGACCATCATTTAAAAATCGATGATTTTTTAGTGGTAGAAGCTCCTTTGCAAATTAATATCAATTCAAAACCATATACTGTGGTTATGAGAACTCCAAAGGATGATTTTGGGTTAATCAGAGGGCTGCTTTTTGCAGAAGATATTTATAAAAATGATAAAGAATTAGAATATCAAATAATAAAAGAAGAAGTTAATATTCCTAGTATTATAAATGTCAACATTTCAAATATTAATTTAGGAAAAGGGTATTTAAATAAAAGAACTTTATTATCAGTCTCTTCTTGTGGTATTTGTGGTAAAAAAGAGTTAAAAGACATAAAGGTTAATGGCATCGCTATACAAGAAAACGCTGAGATTTCTTTAGATTACCTTCATGAGATGCATAGTATTATGAATGACTTTCAAAAAACCTTTCAAAAAACGGGAGGAAGTCATGCCGCCGCTATTTTTAATAAAAGTAAAGATATTTTAACTATCAAAGAAGATATTGGCAGACATAACGCCGTAGATAAGGCCGTTGGTTTTCTACTTCAGCATAAAATATTAAAAGACGCAAAATACTTAATGGTAAGTGGTAGAGTATCTTACGAGATCGTCACAAAAGCATTTATAGCAAAGATTCCTGTTATAGTTGCTGTTTCTGCTTGTTCATCTTTAGCAGTAGATTTTGCCAAAGAATTTGGAATTTGTTTGATAGGGTTTACGAGAAAAAAACGAATGACAATCTACGCAAATCCAAATCAAATTAATATTTAGAGAATGGCTGATAAATCAAATGCACAACCACCAGAAAAATTAACAGGCATAGAGCTTACAGAAGTTCCTAAAACATCTGTTGGTCCAAAAGCAATTGGTTCTGCATTAAGTCATATTAAAAATGAAGTTGGCGTTATTAAAGGTATTCGTTTGTTAAAAAACTTGAATCAGAAATATGGATTTGATTGTCCGGGTTGTGCTTGGCCAGATCCTGATGAAAAGAGAGCTTTTTTAGCTGAATATTGCGAAAATGGTGCAAAAGCTGTTGCTGAAGAAGCCACAAAAAATAAAGTTTCTCCGTTATTTTTTGCTACATATGCGGTAAGTAGTCTTTCTAAACTATCTGATTACGAAATAGGCAAAAAAGGACGAATTACGCATCCTGTTTATTTACCTGAAGGAGCAAACCACTACAAAGAGATTTCTTGGGAAGCTGCTTTTAAAATAATTGCTCAAGAATTAAATGCGCTGCACTCGCCAGATGAAGCTATTTTTTATACTTCAGGAAGAACTAGTAATGAAGCTGCATTTTTATATCAATTATTTGTACGTCAATTTGGTACAAATAATTTACCAGATTGTTCTAATATGTGCCATGAGTCTAGTGGAGTAGCCCTTTCTGAAACTTTAGGAATTGGCAAAGGGTCAGTTACGCTAGATGATTTTAATCATACAGATTTAATTATAGTCATGGGTCAAAACCCGGGGACCAATCACCCAAGAATGTTAACAGCTTTAAGTGAAGCTAAGAAAAAAGGCAGTCAAATAATTACTATAAATCCACTGCCAGAAGTGGGTTTAATGAATTACAAAGACCCTCAAAATCCTTTAAAGTGGTTTGGTTCTGGTCAAGATTTAACAGATTTATTTTTACAAGTAAAAATTAATGGAGATGTAGCTTTATTAAAAATTATATTAAAATTAATGGTTGAGCAAGAACAAAAAGAGCCTAATTCTGTTTTTGATCACGATTTTATTAATGAAAAAACATATGGTGTTGAAGACTTATTAGATGACTTAAACACCTATTCAATAGCCTATTTGCTGCCACAAACAGGTTTGTCTTTAAAAGAAATAAAACAAGCGGCAAACCTAATTATTAAAAGCGAAAAAATTATTATCTGTTGGGCTATGGGTATAACCCAACATAAAAATTCAGTTGATAATATTAGAGAAATTGTAAATATGCTCCTTTTAAAAGGCAGTATTGGTAAAAAAGGTGCAGGCACTTGTCCTGTGCGCGGGCATTCTAATGTACAAGGAGATAGAACAATGGGTATTTGGGAAAAACCAAAACATGACTTTTTAGACAATTTAGAAAAAGAATTTAGTTTTAAAGCACCAAGAAAGCACGGTTTTGATGTGGTTAATGCCATCGAAGCAATGCATCAAAAAAAAGCAAAGGTTTTTTTAGGTATGGGGGGTAACTTTATTTCAGCTACGCCAGATACAGAATTTACCGCAGAGGCTTTACGCAATTGTAATTTAACAGTGCATATTTCAACAAAACTGAATAGAAGTCATTTAATTCATGGAAAAAAAGCATTAATATTACCTTGTTTAGGGCGTTCAGAGAAAGATGTTCAAGCATCTGGAGGACAATTTGTATCTGTAGAAAACTCGATGGGAGTTGTGCATAAATCTCAAGGAAATCTAAAGCCTTGTTCTGAAGATTTATTAAGTGAACCTGCAATAGTAGGAAGATTAGCGCAGGCAACTTTAAAGAAATCAAGTACAAATTGGTCTCGTTTAATTACTAATTATGATTTTATTCGAGATAAAATAGAAGCTACAATTCCTGGGTTTAAAAACTACAATCAGCGAGTTAGAATTGACGGAGGTTTTTATTTACCTAATAATGCTAGAGAAAATAATTTTAAACCAACACATACAGGCAAAGCCAATTTTAGTGTAAACTCACCTTCGGATATTGTTCTTGAGAAAAATCAATTTATGATGATGACGGTTAGAACTCACGATCAGTATAATACGACTATTTATGGTTTAAATGACAGATACAGAGGAGTTTTAAATGAGCGCAGAGTTATTTTTATGAATCCTGAGGATATGAAATCCTTAGGGTTAAAAAAATTAGATTTGGTAGATTTAACAAGTCACTTTAATAATCAAAAAAGAGAAGCAAAAGGATTTTTAGCAGTGCCATATTCCATTCCTGCGCAATGCACAGCTACTTATTTTCCAGAAGCTAACGTATTAGTACCTTTGAAGAGCACAGCAAAATGGAGCAATACGCCAACATCAAAAACTATTATTATAACAATTAAAAAAAGATGATTTTATGAAAAAGATATTAATTTTATGGACAGTCTTGTTTTCGGTTAATTCTTTACTATCGCAAAGTATAGATGTACCTAAAAAAATGAATCAAACGGCCTTTGGTAAAATAGACTTTCTTTCTATTGGTATGCCAGAAACCAAAATTGTTAATGAAAAAAACATGGGGCTTACAGGTATTCATTACAACTTACTGTTAAATGATTGGGCGTATGTAGGAGCAGGAATTTATGGTGCAGTTTCCGGTGAAAGAGGTGGTTTTTTTACCTTAGGCGTAAATGCAGGAATAAAAAAATATTTAGGCAAAGACTTTTATGTTGATACAGGTTTTCATTTAGGTGCTGGTGGAGGCGCAGCTGCTCCAGATGGTGGTGGAATATTTATTTTACCACATTTTAACTTAGGCTATGATTTTAAAAAAATCTCTTTGAATTCTGGTTGGAGTTATGTGAACTTTTTTGACGGAGGAGAAATTAAAGGGCACCAAATTAATATCGGGTTAGAAATTCCTTTAAATTTTACGTTTGCCACTTACAAAAACGCTGAAAGTGAATACGATTTTGAAACTTTAAAAAAGTCTGATTGGAATGTTAATTCTAAAAGAACCTCCTTAATGTTTCATCAAAATAACCTTAGAATAAAAGGCGATACGCAAGACATAAATAATAACAAAACAATTAGACTTGCAGGATTTGAATTGGCAAACTATTTTGCTAAAAATTGGTTTGCATTCTTAAAAGTTGATGGTGCTTTTGATGGGATTAAAGCCGGCTTTATGGATGTGTTTTTAGGAGGGGGCTACCTTTTACCTATCAATAAAAATAATACCAATATTCTAGCAAAATTTGGTGTGGGAGCTGCTGGTGGTGGTGGAGTAGATACACAAGGTGGTTTTTTGCTCTATCCAGATCTATCTATTGAGCAACGAATTTTTAATGATTTCTTTTTATCAATAAATACAGGTCTGGTAACATCACTAAACTCGTATTTTAATACTTCTTCGTTTGGGATAGGGCTTAAATATTATGTGGAAAGAAATGGAATTATTTCTGATAAATCATTTTCTGGAGGAAAATTTAAAGGCTTTGAAGTAATTGTAAAGCATGATTATTACATAGATGCTGCTAGAGATAAAGATTTTCCAGATCAAGATTTACATCAAATAGCATTACAAATTAATTTTGACTTGACTAAAAATATATATGTTGCAGGGCAAACTGCATTTGCAAGTTTTGGCGGTGCTGGCGCCTATGCAGAGGGTATTGTTGGTTTAGGAGCTAAATCCAATCCTTTTTTAAATGATAAAGTAATTTTGTTTGGTCAAGTCTTAGCAGGTGCAGCAGGAGGTGGTGATGTTAGTACTGGTGAAGGTTTAATTTTTAAACCAAGTGCTGGTTTTAATTACAAAATTAATAACAGTTTAAGTTTTAGGGCGTCTGGTGGTTATGTAAAGGCTAAAGGTGGTGCATTAAGCAGTGCTATGATAAATCTCGGAATTAAATATCATTTATCTTTCTTAAAGATGAATAAATAAAAATCTATTTTTAGAAGTAAAACGATACCTCACCAGTATGAAAACAAAATACTTAGTCATTTTAAGTTGTGTTTTAATTGCTAGTATTCGAAACATTGCCGCACAAGAACTGTATATTACGCCCCAACCTCAAAAATTAATTTTGGGTAATGGTGCTTTTAAAATCAACTCAGAAACTCAAATTGTTTTTGATGATGATAGTAAAACTGTTGCTAAAACTATTCAAGACTATTTAAAAAATGATTTTAATGTATTACCTAAGCTAACCGCATATCAAAGTTTAAAAAGTAATACTATCACTTTTCAAGTGGATAAAAATTTATCTGACGAATCTTATGAATTATTAATTTCTGAAGATAAAATTATCATTTGTGCAAAAAGTAATGCAGGTTGGTTTTATGCAGTACAAAGTTTAAAACAAATTTGCTCTTACAATGCACACTACTCCAAAAACGAAAAATATATAAAGATACCATCCGTTAAAATTACTGATGCGCCTAGATTTAAATGGCGCTCTTTTATGTTAGATGAAGCTAGGCATTTTAAAGGAATGCAACAAGTAAAAATGTTGTTAGACGAAATGGCATTTTTAAAAATGAATATTTTTCATTGGCATTTGGTAGATGATCAAGGATGGCGAATTGAAATTAAAAAATATCCAAAATTAACAGCAATTGGTTCTAAGAGAAAAAGTACTCAAATAGGGCCTCTGCAATGGGATAGCCCAATACAATCTGCAGAACCACATGAAGGATTTTACACTCAAGTTGAAATTAAAGAGATTATTGCATATGCAAAAGAGAGGCACATAACGGTAGTCCCTGAAATTGAAATGCCAGGACATTCTACTGCAGCTATTGCAGCTTACCCTTGGTTAGGTACTTCAGAAAAAGAAATTGAAGTGCCCATAAAATTTGGGGTTAGTAAAGATGTTTATAATGTTTCAGATCAAAAAGTGATACAGTTTTTAACAGACGTTTTAGATGAAGTTATGGCACTTTTCCCGTCTAAGGTTATTCATATTGGTGGAGATGAAGTAAAATACAATCATTGGAAATCTTCTGCTGCTGTTCAAAAATATATGAAAGCAAACAACCTAGCAACGCCAGCAGATTTACAAGTGTATTTTACCAACAATATTTCTAAATATTTACAAAGTAAGGGAAGAAGAATGATGGGGTGGAATGAGATTATGGGGCATAATTTACATCATTATCAAGATAAAAAAGATACAAAAACCACACAAAAACTGGCGCAAGAAAGCATCATACACTTTTGGAAAGGAGATGTAGATTTAGCAACAACAGCTGCTAGTAACGGTTATGAAATTGTAAATTCTTTACATACATTTACCTATCTAGATTATAGTTACAAAAATTTACCTTTATTAAAGGCATACTCGTTTGATCCTATTCCTAATAAATTAGATCAAAAATATCATGATAAAGTTATTGGTTTAGGCTGTCAAATGTGGGGAGAATGGATTCCTACTAATGGCAATATGCATTATAGAGTTTTTCCTAGAATTGCTGCTTATGCAGAGGTTGGCTGGACGGTAAAAACCAATAAAAACTTCAGCCATTTTAAAATAAGTTTAAAAAACCTACAAAAACGATGGGCAGCAAAAGAAATTTATTTTGCTTCTGAAGAATTTGTAGAAAAAAAATAACCATTTTTGAAAGAAATCATATCAATAGCGCCCGGAAGAACCTGTTTGTTTGGTGATCATCAAGACTACTTGGGCCTGCCTATAATTGCATGTGCAATAAATAGGTACATTACAGTAAAAGCAACCAAAAATAATTCGAATACCTTTAATATTGATTTACCAGACATCAATAAAAAAAGAATAATTACGCTAAATAAACCATTTACAAAGCTAGAAAAAGAAGATTTTTTACAGGCTGCCTTACAAGTATTAAAAAGATACAGTTGCATTCCTAATTGTGGCTATAACGTGTTAATAACAGGCACAATTCCTATAAATTCGGGTACATCTAGCTCATCTGCTTTAACCATTGCTTGGGTGCAGTTTTTATTAAAAGCTTTTGGTCCTAAACATCTGTTAACACCAGAATACATTTCTCAATTGGCATTTGAAGCAGAGGTTTTAGAGTTTAATGCGCCTGGTGGTAAAATGGATCAATATAGTATTGGACTAGGAAATATCATTTATTTAGAAACTGGAAATCATTTTGCTTATGAAGTTCTAAAAAAACCAATTACAGGTTTAATAATGGCAGATTCTGGAGTTCCGAAAGAAACGATTGGTTTATTAAAAAGATTGAGAACAAATGCATGGAAGGCCATAGAAGAAGTAAAAAAAGAACTCCCAAATTTTAAAATAGAAACAGCCAATATCAAAGACTTGCAAAACTATTTAAATTGTGTTTCTCAAGATTTAAAACCCTATTTAGAGGCTGCAATAGGCAACTATAACGTTACTAAAGCTGCCTTAAAAGAGTTTAAAAAAGAAGAATTAGACATCATTAAAATTGGAGATTTAATGAATGAACATCATTATTATTTAAAGAATTTATTAAAAATAACAGTACCAAAAATTGATGATATGATTAATGCTGCTCTAAATGCTGGAGCCTTAGGGGCAAAAATTGTAGGTTCTGGTGGTGGTGGAAGCATTACAGTATTAGCGCCAAAAAACAGAGAAGAGCATATCATGAAAGCTATTTACAAGGCTGGTGCTAAAAATGTTTATGTAGCTTCTGTGGATGGTGGTGCAAGAATTTTATAACAATAAAAAGATGTGTAATAGTTTAGTAATTTTAGCAGGTGGTATGTCTTCAAGAATGAAAAAGCCTACCACAGCTATATCCATTACTTCAAAAGAAACTGAGCAAGCAAATGAGCGAAGTAAAAGTTTAATTAGTATTGGTAATTCAGGAAGACCATTAATGGATTACCTATTATACAATGCAAAAAAAGCGGGTTATAAAAACATTTACATTGTAATTAATGAAAAAGGTGGCATGTTTAAAGAGTTTTATGGCAAACAAAAAACAAACAATCAATTTAATGGTTTAAACATTTCATTTGCCATACAATATATACCAGAAAACAGAGTAAAGCCATTGGGCACTGCAGATGCAGTTTTACAAGCATTAGAGCAGTTTACAGCGCTAAAGCAGCAAACATTTTCTGTTTGTAATAGCGATAATTTATACTCCGTAACTGCATTACAACGCATTAGAGAAGTACAAAGCACAAACGCTTTTATTTCTTTTGATAGAGATGCTTTAGCATTTTCTTTAAAAAAAATATATGCGTTTGCTATAATGAATGTAGATAGCAACAATTACCTAAAAGATATTATTGAAAAACCATCAATGGAGGAAGCAAAACAGTATAAAGACAAAAATAGTAAAATTAGGGTAAGTATGAATATTTTTAAATTGGATGGTAACATGATATATCCTTACTTAAAGCGCTGTCCTGTGCATCCTATTAGAAATGAAAAAGAATTGCCCACCGTTGTTTTGAATTGTATCTCAGATTATCCAGAGTCGTTTTTAGGCATTCCATTTTCTGAACATGTACCAGATTTAACCTCTAAAGAAGATATTGCTGTAATTAAATCCTATTTAAAAGAGCATTACCCTAGTATTTTAAAGTGGTAAAATACACTTTTGCTTGGTATTGGAAATTCATGTGTTTATAACAGATAGTTAACGAGCAATTCACACCATTCTTTGCTATATTTAGTTGCTTTCCAAACCGTATAAAGCGCCCCTTATCAATACCTTTGTAATACCAAAGGCAGGGTTGCTACCTGCATCCGTATGTTTTTAAACAAACTTCAGTAACTTTTACAACACGCATCAGTACCTAGTTTGTAAATATACTAGTATATTTTACTAAAAGTACTAGTATATTATGCAAAATATACTAGTATAAATCTAAAAAAGTTGTAGTATTTTTACAAAACCTCATAAGTAAGTAGTTTGACATAAGGTTTTTCTTGTCCTTATAAATATACATAAAATTTACGTGTATTTGCAACTCATACACTTTTAAAAATTACCATTACATAAAACTATTCAAAATGCCTTTTTATAAAAAAGTGCGTTTTAAGCTATTTTTAAAAAACATCAAATGTAGAGTACAAATTAAAAAATAAAAACATGGCTAAAGGTAGTGCAGTAAAAGGATTGGTTAAAAGTATTTAAATTTTATGTACATACAAAAAAAAAGAATACCAGTCAATAGGTACCATGCCCTATTGACCAGTGGTATTTAAAAATATAATTTTGTAAAAGTTATTTTATCAAACACATAAATACATATGCACAAGCTATCACAAATTGTAAAAATTATACAGCTTCTTATTTTATTGCCCTTTCATATATCTAGAGGTTCTAAAAAAAGAGCATATGTTCAAATAAAAAAAACAATGATAGCCGCTAATTTATTTTAAAAAAGCATATAAAATTGAAGCTACACAATGCATAAAATTAAAACTGTTATCATAGATGCTGATTCAAAATGTTTAGATAGATCAGCTAATTTGCTTCATAAATTTGATGATGTAGAAATTGTGGGTACTTTTAAAGACCCCCAAAAAGGCATGGTTTTTATGCTTAATAATCAACCAGATTTAGCGTTTATTCAAATAGAAATGCCAATATTATCAGGATTAGAAATTGCAGAAGAAATTAGTAAGCAAGAAACAAATGTAAAAGTAATTTTGCTATCACCTTATGCCCATTATGCCATAAAAGCTTTAAAGTTTAATGTTTTTGATTATTTGTTATGTCCTATTTCTATAGATGAATTAAAAGACAGCTTACTCCGCTTTAATGTAAAATACAAGACAGACTTAAATAGCAGAGAGCTGCAAATTATTAGAGAAATGTCTAATGGTTTAAATAGTCAAAACATTGGTAATAAATTGTCTATTAGTAAGCATACTGTAGACACTTACAGAAGAGCCATTTTAGAGAAATCAAATTGTCAAAATACACCTCAGTTAATTAAGTTTGCCTTAAAACGAGGATTAATTTAACGTAAATATGTCGATGAACGGTATTTAATAATCGCTTAACTACTCATTAATGAGGGTAAATACCCTCATTAATGAGTAGTTAAAATAAACAAAAAAGTAATAAATTTGTCACATTATAAAGTTTAACCACTTTAAAAATATAAAATTACAGCTATGAAAACATATACATTTTTTAAGTTTACAAAAACATAAAAGCAAACATTAAAATGTTAAAAACCTTAAGACTAGCGCTTTAGTTTTGAATATTTCGAAGAACGGTAGTACTTAATAGACCAATACCGCTTCTATTTACAGACGTTGTCCCCCACAATTTATTAAAAAAAAGTTAAAAACCTATAAATAAGGTTTTTAAATAAATTATAATACCCGTTTAGTTATGAAGAGAAACATCTTATTTATGTTTAAAAAAGCGTTATGCACTTTAAAATACCCTAAAAATTTACATTAATATTTAATCTGATTTATAAAATTTAACCTCTACTTATTTTTTTAATTATGAAAAGAAAATTATTCAATTTTAAAAATACATTTATTGTTGTGTGTTTTTTTGTTTTTACAAGCACGGCTTTTGCGTCTCACTTTAGATATGGTGACATTAGCTACAGAGTAGACCCAAATGACCCAACAGGCAAAACGATAATATTTAAGGCTAATACTGCTTGGAGAGCAGGTTGGACAAGTTCTGTTGATTTACCTATTAGCATTCAAGGAGGTCAAACAAATATTGGGACAATACCTCAATCTTTGGTAAGTACCTCTAATGGTGTAAAATATTACACGGGTGAATTATCTTATACATTCCAAAATACAGGGATTCATACAGTGTATTATGGAGATTGTTGTAAAATATCAAATTTACAAAATAATACGGGTACTAGTTGGTATGTTTTCACAACCATTGACGTAGGTAGTAATAATAACTCACCTGTAACATCTTTGCCCGCATTAACTAATGTACAACAAAATACAAATGCTACCTTTAATATACCTGCTGTAGACTCCGATGGTGATAACTTAACCTATAGATTGGCAACAACACAAGATGGATTAGATAGAAGATTTACTCAACCGCAAGGTTTTTCTGTATCTTCTAATGGTGTGGCAACATTTAACACCAATGGTAAGAATATAGGAGGATTATACAATGCGGCTGTTGTGATTGCAGACAGTAAAGGAGCAGAGATACTAGTTGACTTTATAATGGAGATTGTAGAGCAATCAAATCCACCACAGTGGGATTATAATAATACCCCAGTGGACGGTTTTACTTATCAAACATCTCCTACTAAACAGGTTTCTTTTACAATAAAAGCTAGTGACCCAGACCCTGGGAGTTCTGTAAGTATGTCAGCATCAGGTATGCCTACAGGAGCGAATATTTCTCCTGATTTTGACACTAATGGGAATCCAATAGAACATACTTTTACTTGGACTCCAACTAGTAACCAATTTGGACAATACTTAATTAATTTTACTGCAAAAGACAATAATAACGTTACATCTTCTACAAGTGTTTCAATAAATGTTTCTTTAAAACCAGTTTTCGATGTGCCTCCCACGCCTGTATCAGGAGCTCATAATATAATTGTTAGTCCAGGAGATCTTATAGAGTATACGGTTCAAGCTTCAGACCCAGATCCTAATGATGTAGTTCAAATTGTAAATGTCGAAGGAAAAGATATGATGGGTAATAAAATACCTCTTTATAATGGGGCGTCTTTTAGTTCTTTACCAACACAAGCTGCAAATCCTACCTCTGGAGTTTTTTCATGGACACCAACTCAACAACAATGGGGACATAGGCATGTATTTTTTACTGCCAGAGATAGCTATGGAGAAGAAACAATTCATGAAGTAAGTCAATTAGTTAATACTCCACCTTCTTTTATAAGTAATCCAATTTTAAATGTTTTTGTTGATGATGCTTATAGTTATTCTATCAATATTTCTGATCCCGATTTACCTTTTGGTGATGAGGTAAGTATTTACGGAATTAATTTACCTAATTGGTTAACTCTTACAGATAATGAAGATGGTACAGCATTATTGACAGGTACACCATCTGCAAACGATGAAGGAACATTTAATATCAGGATCAAGGCTGAAGATAAAAATCATCACATGGATACAAGAGGGGTTATATATCAGGATATTATTCTTACAGTTATTTTAGATAATACTCCTCCTGTATTAACATTAACGGGTGATAATCCTCAGATAACAGAGCTAGGTAATACCTACACAGAATTAGGAGCAACTGCAACAGACAATGTTGATGATAATACAACGCTATCACAAAATATTTCAATAGATGCCTCTGATGTAAATGCATCAACAGTAGGTTCCTACTCTGTTACTTATGATGTTTCAGATGCGGCTGGTAATGCAGCAACGCAAGTTACAAGAAGTGTTATAGTTGAAGATACTACGCCCCCTACCTTAGTTACCCAAGACATTACAGTTCAATTAGACGCAAATGGAAATGCGAGTATTACCCCACAAGATGTTGATAATGGCTCTAACGATGCTAGTGGTATAGCATCACTTAGTGTTTCGCCAAATACTTTCAACTGCTCAAATGTTGGATCAGGAGCATGTTCAAGTCACGCTCTTGCTTTTACAGGGCCAGTTAATACTGGAATAAATATAAACCCTTCAAACTATGATAAATTTACCTTTGAAGCATGGATATACCCTACTCGTGTGAATTATGGTGCAAGACAAGCGATATTCTCTCATGACGATTGTTGCTACGATAGAGGGCTTGTAATTGAAAATGGTAGTAGCGACTTCTTAGTAGCAGCTGGAAATCAAACTTGGTACCCTGCCTCAGTAGATTATAACCAATGGCAACACGTAGCTGTAGTTTATGATAATTCAGCTCAAACTGTAAAGTTCTACAAGAATGGAGTTGAATATGTTTTTCAAGGAAATACAAACTTCAGTGATTCAAGTAAACCGATGTGGCTTGGTGGTAATCCATCATATAGTGAAAATTGGCAAGGTAGAATGGATGATGTAAGAGTTTGGAATGTTGCTAGATCTGCCTCTGAAATCAATGACAACAGTGCTTCGTGTATAAACTTAAATACTTCTGGTTTAATTCATTATTATGATTTTGAAGAAGGTACAGGAAATTCAGCGGCTGATAAAGTAGGATCAAATGATCTTTCTCTATCAAATACAACATGGGTTTCTGGCACACCTAATTTAGCTGGAAATAGTGGAACGACAGTTACTCTAACCGCTACCGATAGTGCGGGTAATACGGCTACTGCAACGGCTACTGTAACAGTAGAAGACAATATAGATCCTACCATTTCAGTAACAGGAGATGCTAGTGTAACTCACGAGGCTTTAACCCCATATACAGACTTAGGGGCTACTATTGCAGACAACTGTTCTGCAACACTTACCGTTACTAATAATGTTGATGAAAATACTTTAGGTACTTACACGGTAACGTATACTGCAACAGACTCAAGTGGTAATGAAACTACAGCTACCAGAACGGTTGAAGTTGTAGACACTACAATTCCTGTAATTACCCTAACGGGAGATAACCCTCAAATTGTAGATCTATACACTACGTATACAGAACTTGGTGCCACAGCTAATGATAATTACGATGGTGACATCACAAACGATATTGTTATCGATGCTACTGCTGTTGATTTAACTACTGTTAATTGCTATCCTGTAACGTATAACGTAATCGATGCTAGCTCTAATGCAGCAACTACAGTGACAAGAACTGTATTCGTTTTAGAACCTGGTAAACCTTTTGCGAAAGATGATGCCAGTACTGTAAACAAAAATAGTTTAGGTAACCTAATCTATGTTTTAGCAAATGACAGCTATGGTACAGATGGCCCTAACACAGACCATCCATTAACATTTAGCAATGGTTCAAGCACTAATGCTTCTCTAAATGGTGGACATATTGAAATACACGATAACGGAACTCCTAACCTATCGGATGACTATATTACCTATAGCCCAGCGAATGACTTTGTAGGAGAAGATAGCTTTACCTATCTAATTACCGATAGCAATGGAGATGCTGTTTCAGGAGAGGTAATTCTTACCGTTGTAGAAGGAAATAACGATAATAGAGTTCCTTTTGCTGAGAATGACACCGCAATTACAAGTGCAGACTCTAGTATTACTATAAATGTTTTAGGGAATGACACCCCTGGAGCTTATGGGTATATAGACAACGGACTTACTGCTACCAATGGTATTCTAAAAAGTGGTACAGAAAAAGGAGGTGAATTTGAAGTAAATACAAATGGTACAAATACAACTGATAATGATGATATAACCTATACTCCTAAACCAGGATTCTTTGGAACCGATACCTTTAGCTATGCCATTACCGATGTAAATGGAAATGCAGCTACCGCTACAGTAACCATTACAGTTAATCAAGTAGACCTAGGATACACCGAAGATGTGGCTACTGTAGATCAAGACTCAACCGATAACATTATCGATGTTATGGCTAACGATTCTGATGATGCAGGATACGGGTCAGGAGATACACGATTTTTAATTCAAAGCCAAAATCATACAACAGGTACTACAGAATATGGAGGTACTGTGGCTTTAGAAACGTACAATAATTCGGATTCTGCAGACGATGTTATTTTATATACTCCAAGAGCTGGTTTTGTAGGTATTGATACCTTCTACTATGTTCCAGGAAGTGATAGAAATGCTAGTGTTTTAGTAACCATTACTGTTGAAGCTGTGGTAACAGAAGATGATATTCCTGAAGCTATAGACGATGCTCTTAGCGTGGTTCAAAATGGAAATTCTACTGTTATCAATGTTTTAGATAATGACAGCTATGGTGATAACGGACCTAACGCAACACATCCTTTAACGTTTAGCGACGGGACGACTATTAGTGGAACTGATAAAGGAGGAGTTCTAGAAATTACAGATAATGGAACACCTGATTTATCTGATGATGTAGTAACGTATACTCCTACTCCAGGATTTGTAGGTATAGATACCTTTGATTATGTAATTACAGATGCTGATGGTGATGCAGACACAGCAACAGTTACGATAACAGTTACGGGTTCTTCTACTTTAAACCAACCAGCAGCAGCTGATGATGCAGAAACAGTAAATGAAAACGCTACAGAGTTTGAAATTGCTGTACTAAGCAATGATGACCCAGGATCTGATGGATATATAGACAATGGACTTACTGCTACCAATGGTACACAACAAGGAGGAACTACAGAAGATGGATTCTTCCGTATCAATACCAAAGCAACTGACGATACGACAGATGATGTAATCTTGTATACTCCTAAAGCAGGATTTACAGGAACAGATACCTTTGAATACACCATTACAGATGCTTCTGGGGATGCAGATACTGCTACGGTAACCATCACAGTAGAGGCTGTTACAGATAAACCAAATGCAGTGGATGATACTGCTAGTACAGAGCAAGATACTGCTGTGACTATTGATGTAACGGGTAATGATTCCTATGGTACTGATAATCCAGCAACAAGCAACCCTGTAGTTGTGTCTTCTGCACCAACAAATGGTACTGCTACTGTAGTTGGAGATGATATTGAATATACTCCTGCAGCTGGATTTGTAGGTACAGATACTTTTACATATACTATTGAAGATAGCACTCAAGATACAGATACTGCTAGCGTTACCGTTACGGTGACTCCAAAAGCCAATGGTGTGCCTACAGCTAACGATGATACTGTAGCTTCTGTAGATCAGAATAGTGTGGATAACACAATTAACGTATTAGCTAACGATGATTATGGTACTGATGGACCGAATGATGATCATCAACTTACCTTTAGCAACGGTAGCACTGCTAGTGCTAGTGACCAAGGAGGTGCAATACGTGTGGTGAACAATACCATACTATATAGCCCAGCTACTGACTTTGTAGGAGAAGATAAATTCACTTACGTAATTACAGATAAAAATGGAGATGCTGATGCTGCAGAAGTGACCATTACCGTAGTTTCTAGCGGACAAGCCTCTACACCTACAGCTGTTGATGATAGTATTGCCGTAGATGCGGATAGTGCAGAAACTCTTGTAGATGTAATGGCTAATGATACCATAGGAATAGACGGATATATGGATGGAGGACTTACCATGCCAAATGGTACACTGTCTAGTGCAAGTACAGAAGATGGTCTTATCCGAATCAACAACAAAGGAACTCCTGAGGTGTCAGACGATGAATTTTTCTACATGCCAAAAGCAGGCTTTACAGGAACAGATACGTTTAAATATACGATTACAGATGCTACAGGGGATGCTAGTACAGCTACAGTTACAGTAACGGTAGCCTCAGTAGTAATTCCTAGATCAGGAAATGGAGATACATCCGTAAGTACAACTAGTTCATCTTTTGTTACGAGAAACGACTTTACAGCGTATCCAAATCCATCTACGGGTTATGTAAAAACTACGATTTTTAGTACAACAAATACCGAGGCTGAAATACTATTATTTGATATTACAGGAAAAGTGATTCTCAGAAAGCAGACTAGTTTAACCATGGGTAAAAACGAATTAGAGCTGAACCTAAATGTAAAACCAGGCATCATGCTATTACGAGTACAAAGCCCAGAGACAAATTATGGTACTACTAAAATTGCATTCAAATAGAAAACAACAATAAACAACAATAATAAAAAAGAGGAACATATAATGTTCCTCTTTTTTATTATTGGTACAATTCTCAATTATTATAGCCAAATCTTTTCAACTGATTTTTATCACTA
>Ga0206127_1000509_pt1 | contig 47064 bp, 37 predicted proteins | sample Helgoland_Spring_6_FD_148646 | JGI IMG/M metagenome (GOLD analysis project Ga0206127, IMG submission 148646) | Pelagic subsurface seawater microbial communities from Kabeltonne, Helgoland, North Sea - Helgoland_Spring_Bloom_20160419_1 | ecosystem: Environmental > Aquatic > Marine > Epipelagic ...
CCAAAAAATGTTCAACCAAACCATTTATCACATCATACAGTGGTAACAGACACGTAGGCCTCCAAGCATTGGTTCACTGCAATTTTTCCCCGCTACAGCCCCTGTGAACATTCCCGCTGCAAGGCCTGCTTAATTAGAGTCGAGGTAGAGATGACTCGGGTTTAGCTCGCTGACTGTGGGCTTTATCGCATCAGATTGGCGGAACTCTTAACTTACTTTTTTCTGCGAGCATTGCTATATTAATGCCACTGAAAGATTTGCGACTAATAACAATAGAAGGAATGACATCGTGGCATATGCTCCATTTGATCTTACGGGTAAAGTTTCTGTCATTACCGGTGGTAATGGCGGAATTGGCTTCGGTATGGCCGAGGCGCTGGCTCAGTCAGGAGCAAATGTCTCCATATGGGGGACCAATGCCGTAAAAAACGCCGCCGCATTGGAAAAACTGCAATCATACGGAACCAAAGTTGAAGCAAAAGTGGTCGATGTATCCGATGAAAATGCAGTCAATCAAGCCATGGCGGAAACCTTTGAAGAATTCGGGCGGATAGATCAAGCAATAGCGAACGCGGGTATCGGTATGCGTGTTGATTCGTTCATGAATATGACTGGCGATCAAATGCGCAAAGTGTTCGACGTTAACATTAATGGTGTGCTCTACACCCTGCGTGAGGGCGCTCGCTATATGGTCGAGCGGGCCAAACAGGGCGATCCGGGCGGATCTCTCATCGGCGTCGCCAGCTTAGCCGCCATCGAAGGTGCAGCTCATAATCAACACTATGCCGCCAGTAAAGGGGCGGTCGTTTCGGCGATGAAATCCTGTGCCGTTGAATTTGGTCGCTATGGCATTACGGCTAACTCGGTACTGCCAGGCTGGATCGCGACCGATATGACGGCTGGCTCGCAAGCGTTTGGAGTGTTCACACGAAAAGTCATCTCACGAGTGCCAATCGAGCGGCGCTGGGGTAAACCGGAGGAGTTTGGTGGTGTTGCGGTCTACCTCGCATCGAATGCTGCTAGTTTTCACAGTGGTGATTCTTTTGTCATTGATGGTGGTTATTCTGTATTTTAGTCGTGTTTTTCTCCCACTTTACACCGACGCGAAGGATGAGATCCGGCGCGTCTACTCACCTCACCACATCGCTAATTTAATAATCCTCAAACAATGATATTGGTGACTGGAAAAACTGGCGAGAGCCATGAATTAAGGAATAGCTTGTGACAGTTTCACTCTATGACATGACCGTGGGCTCTTATCAGCAGATCCTCGGTGCTCTCGACGGTTTTCTAAGTAAAACGAGGGACCACTTTAAAGATGATAAAAACTGCTTAGACGAACTGGTAAGTATCAGACTGCACGACGATATGCTGCCCTTCGAATTTCAGGTGAAGACCACTATTTATGAGGCACTGGGTGCCATTCGAGGTGCACAGAAAGGATCTTTCAGTCCGCCACCGCCGTCACCCGCGACAGACTTTAATGGCCTCTGCGGGCTTGTCAAACAGGCTCTGGAAGAACTTAAGACAGTCACTCCCGAAGAAATTGCTGCACTTGAAGGCCGCGATGTCCGTTTTACTGTTGGCGACCAAGGAATTGATTTTCTTGCCGAAGATTTTTTGCTGACGTTTTCTTTACCCAACTTTTACTTTCACGCGGCAACCACCTACGATCTTCTGCGGATGAAAGGCGTACCTCTGGGTAAGCGCGATTTCCTCGGCCAGATGCGAACTAAGGGATAGTCTTATGCTACCGTTACCACTGGAAGGAATCAAAGTCATTGAATTTTCTACCATGATTACCGCCTCATTAGCTACGATGATGATGGCGGAGCAGGGTGCCGATGTGATTAAAGTTGAGCCCATTGAAATGGGCGATCCGTTGCGCTACTTCGGCACCAGCAAGGGTGGCTCCTCGGGTCTGTTCGCAAACTGTAATCGCGGCAAACAATCTATCCGCATTAATTTGAAGACCGCCCAAGGCAGAGATATCGTCGCAAAATTGGTTGCGAAAGCAGACGTACTGATCAACAATTTCAGACCGGATGTAATGGATAATCTTGGCTTTGGCAGCGAGCTAATGCGGTCGACTAACAAGCGACTTGTGTACGTCGCGATCTCGGGATTTGGTACCGTGGGTCCCATGCGGAATGCGCCGGCTTACGATCCAGTTATCCAAGCTAAAGCTGGGATTGCAAGCTTGCAAGGACAGCAAAGCCCGACCTTTATGCGGACCCTAATGTGCGACAAAATAACCGCCTACACCGCTAGCCAAGCGACCACCGCCGCGCTATTTCAACGCGAACGCTGCGGAACGGGCCAGCATATTGACATCTCTATGCTTGACGCCAGTATGTCTTTTATTTTTCCAGACGGTTACATGAATCACACCTTGCTAGATGATGATATAGAGCAGAAACCACTGTTAGCGGATCAGCTGTACAACCCGATAATAACAGCTAATGGTGCGCTAACTGTTTCAGCGGCAACGCAGAAACAGCGTAGTGGTCTCTTTAGCGCTATGGGTCAAGGCACGTTAATCGCTGACCCCCGGTTCAATAGTATCGATACGGTGACCGCAAATTTAGCAGCCTATCAGCAGATCATAGCGGATGCATTTGTGGTGCTCGACACTGACGACGCGATAAAACGCCTCGAAGAGAATGATGTCCCCTGTGCTAAGTGCCTAACGGCGGATGAAGTTATTGATGATTCGCAGCTTGCTGCCACGCAATCATTTACCGTCATTGAACACCCTAAAATGGGCAAAATGAGAGTCATGTTACCGGCGGCAAAATTTCAGGGGCTGCGCGCACGGCCCGGATCGCTTAGCCCGAGCCATGGCGAGCATACACTGGAGATATTGGCATCTATCGGTATTAGTCACGACACGATCGAGGAGCTTCGAACAGCGGGAGTAATTGCAGATTAGCGACAGCGCGTAAGGCAACATACCATGACTAATAACGCACAATAATTGTACTGTCCGCAGCGGTGCGACTGACATCGCTACGATCTGAAATGAGCGCCCATCACGTAATGTGTTAACCTTTCGTTATCACGCAAGCCTTCATGATCGATCACGGTTGCAGCCACGGAAACCAAAGATATAGTCATTCGTGCCGGCAATAAAGCTTAGCTGCAAAAGCTGAAGCATATCCCGCAACTGTCGCGGAGAAAATCCAACAGTTAGAGTGCCTTATGTGACGATGGCGGAATTAGGTCACTGTTTCAGTGCTCGTTCTCTATCCATGATCGAATCAAGTGATGAGCGATAGCCATAGAGCCGGGAAGGTATAAGTCTTTAGTTCTTCTGTACAGAGAATCCGCAACTTCTGCTTTTGAAAACCATCGAACGTCGGCCATTTCTACTGGGTCTATGGTTATGTCAGTACTAATTGCCTCGCCGTGACAGCCTATCATTAATGAAGACGGGAAGGGCCAAGGCTGCGAAGAATGATACGTCACGTCACCGACATCAACACCTGACTCCTCTTTAACTTCTCGTCTAACGGCTTCTTCGATCGACTCACCCTGATCAATAAAGCCTGCCAAGGTTGAATACATGTTCATTTTGACCATAGGACCAAAGCCCTGGCCCAACAAACAGTGATCATCATGCGCAATTAACATAATAACCACCGGGTCTGTTCTTGGAAAGTGATCAGCGTTGCAGCTATCGCAGCGGCGAACATGACCACCCTTGCGCTGTTGGGTGGTGTCGCCGCATTTACTACAAAATTGATGATTACTATGCCAACTGATTTGAGCCCGAGCCTGTGCGATTATTCCAGTATCGTGGCTCTCTAATTCCATTGCCACTGCGCGACAATCGCGGTAAGTCCAATGACTACCAAGGCCCAGTTTAGCCAAGCTGTCATCAACCTTCGACAAGTCAATTGCAAAACAGGCGATGCCGTCGCGTATTCCCAGCAAAATAGGCGGTAGTGTAAGTAATAGGTTGGCGATATCATTCTGACTCAGCCATCCCAGGCGTAAGCCTTTAAAGTCCTCGACCAAGATATCAAGATTATAAAAACCCAGAAACAAGCTATCCGGATGATTGACTGCGGCCTCGACCAGTTGCTGGTCACGACGGATTGCGTCGCCGCGATCTAGAGGATTGCCAGAAAACGTATGATTCATAATTATTATTATTCCTGCGAGTATACTGCGACGGAACTGCTGCTAACATAACAGTGGCCTTAGACAATCCACCATTCTAGCACTAACCACCGTCAATTAATCCACAACGCCATCGTCCCGATAGTGAGTGCAGAGGCTAGGTTCTAGCGCAGTAACTGGGGCCAATAACTGCGTGATTGGTCCTAACTACGCAAATCCCCTCAGCAAAGCGGAGGCGAATTACAAAAACATAATACGCCGTGGGTAGCCGTATGGTGTAGGCTACGGCTAACGGTTGAGGTTTAATTAATGTTTTCTCAGCCTGCCATCGACTTTCTGATATCAGTCACCGAGAAAGCTCGGCAATAGTGTCTTTCAAAAGCGGATTTTTCGATGTAACAGATTTATACTACTGCTATCAGTGCAGGCACCCGTTAGGTGCTCTGTTGTAAAATCCTCGCAATTGTTGGAGATCTTCTAGTTTGCGCAAACTTTCTTTTCCATGGGTCATTCTTTCTTTGGTGTTTTCACTAGCCGGCTGCGACAACGACTCTAAAGTCAATAAAACTGAAGGCGCCAAAATTCGACCGCCGATTGACGTGATTGTCTGGACAGCAGAACCGACCATACTTACCAGTCAGGTTGAGTCAGTTGGCACCTTGGTAGGTAACGAGTCGGTCACTATTACTGCGAAGGTCACCGATCAGGTTACCGCCGTACATTTTGAAGACGGCCAGTATGTCAAAGCGGGGGATGTATTAATTGAGCTAACTAATGCGGAGCAGCAAGCGGGCCTCGGGGAAACGCAGGCGAATTTACTCGAGGCAGAATTGCAATTAGCGCGGCTAAATAAGCTCGGCAATAAAATTGTGACCGCTCAAGAGCGCGATGTAGCCTCCGCTAAAGTCAAGGCTAGCAAGGCTAGACTAGAGGTTATTTCGGTAAGAATTAACGATCGGCTAATCGTCGCACCATTTGATGGTCTGCTGGGATTCCGACAAGTCAGTGAAGGTGCTCTGGTGACTCCGGGAACGGTCATCACCGAACTTGACGATATACGCCAATTGAAGTTGGACTTTTCTATTCCTGAAATCTATCTAGGGAAGATTGCAGTCGGAGCAAGAGTAGAAAGCACCAGCCCAGCATGGCGAGGCGATAGTTTTTCCGGAGCGTTGGTCAGTATTGGTAGCCGTGTTGACGTTGCTACGCGGACTTTTGTGGGGCGCGCATTAATTGATAACACATCGTCTTATTTACGTCCGGGCATGTTGATGAATGTCACGCTCTTCATGGCCGAACGCTCCGCTATGGTTGTTCCCGAGCAGGCCATTGTCCAGACTGGCAAACGCAGTATCATCTATGTAGCCGAACTGCTCGACGGGCAGCTCAAAGCAATTTCCGCCCCAGTAACAATGGGAAATCGTGTGCCCGGTGGTGTTGAAATTCTGTCGGGGTTGAAGTCAGGACAGCAAGTTATTGTTAGCGGTCAACTGAACGTGCGGCCAGGGGTTACTGTGCGACGGATTAGCCCACCAAAAAATGGGGACCCCACTGCGACCGAAAATCCTAAATCTGATTTGAGAGGCTAGGGATCTGCATGCTGTTACCTGAACTTTCTGTCAAGCGTCCCGTATTCGCCACGGTTATTGCATTGCTACTAGCGGCTTTTGGCGCTATGGCATTCAACCAACTTTCGACCCGCGAATATCCAGACGTATCGCCCCCTTTAATATCGATATCAACAGAGTATGCGGGTGCGGCTGCGGATGTTATCGAAACTCGAATCACTCAAATCATTGAAGACGAGATCAGTGGAATTGATGGTGTAAAGTCAGTTCGGTCATCAAGCCAGGATGGTCGTTCGAATATCAACATTGAATTTGACTTGAACCGTGATATTGATGCTGCTGCTAATGATATTCGGGATAAGGTCTCCCGCGTAATTAATCGCTTACCGGAAGATGCGGAGCAGCCTCGCGTGCAAAAATCAGATAGCGATGCTTATCCCATTATTTATATCAGCCTTGAAGCTGCGTCGATCCCGGTTATGGAATTAACCGACTACACTGAGCGTTATATTGTTGATCGGTTCGCGGTCCTGCCGGGTGTCGCCTCTGTGAACGTCTACAGCAGCGGCACTAAATCGATGAGGGTATGGATTGACCGTAAAAATCTTGCCGCACGGCAACTCACAGTGAGTGATGTGGTAGATGCGCTGCGTCAGGAAAATATCGAACTACCGGCGGGACGAATCGAGTCAACGGCTATGGAGTTTCCGATTCGCCTGCAGCGGAGCTACCGGAGTGAAAAAGATTTTCGGGAATTGGTTTTGAAGGTAGGTGACGGCGGCCAATTGGTCCGGCTTGGTGATGTTGCTAAAGTTGAGGTCGGAAGTTCCAGCTCACGATTTCTGTTTATTACCAACGGCAGCGACAGTATGGCTATGGGCATCGTTAAGCAGTCTAAAGCGAATACAGTCGATGTATTAGCAGCCATTAACAAAGAAGTTGAGGCAATTGCCCGTGACTTGCCTGAAAGTATGGCCATTTCTACTTCCGGTGATGCGTCGGCTTTTATACGGGCCGCACTTAATGGCGTTTATTGGGCTATCTTTTTGACAACAGGCCTTGTCGCCCTCGTTATCTTATTGTTTTTAGGGAATTTAAGCGCAACGTTGATCCCAGTAGTGTGTATACCCTTATCGCTGATGGGTGCAATGATCGCTCTCGAAGCCTTTGGCTTTTCTATAAACTTAATAACGCTATTAGCGATGGTTCTGGCCATTGGGCTTGTGGTCGACGATGCGATCGTTGTACTGGAAAATATCTATCGACGCATTGAAAAAGGCGAGGCACCTTTGCTTGCTGCATACAAGGGCGCTAGCCAGGTCGGTTTTGCTGTTATCGCCACAACAGTTGTACTTGTCGCTGTGTTTACGCCGATTGTTTTTATGCAAGATAATATGGGCCGGATATTTTCTGAATTAGCCGTCGCCATTTGCGCTGCAGTTATCGTTTCATCAATCATGGCATTATCGATCGTACCGATGATGTGTGGCAACTTATTGAAGGCGAACCATCGTCAATCCGCCATCGAAAAGTTCATGCTGCCAATCATGTCGGCACTAGAGACAGGGTATATTCGGAGTTTACGCTTTACCTTAACTCAGCCATGGGTCCCTGTTATTGGCACCATCATCGCACTGGGGACCGGCTACTATCTGGCGGCAAACTTAAAAACTGAGTATGCACCGATTGAAGATCAAGATACCATTTTTGTGTCAGCCATTGCTCAGGAGGGCACCGGTGTCGAGACCATGAGGGGGATCATAGAACAGCTTCAAGCTCCTGTTTTAAAGGCCAAGGAGCAGGGGGGTATCGGTCGGGTTTTATTTCTGTCTCCAGGAAGGGGCGGTAGCGCGCCAACCAATGCATTTTCTAGAATTTCATTAGTACCGTGGAACGAGCGTGATTTCTCAGTATTCGATTTTCGAGATCGGATGGTCTCTGAATGGGAAAAAATTCCCGGCATTCGCGTAATGGCTTTTTTGCCATCGGGTATCTCTCGTGGTGGACCTGATTCGCCGATTCAATTTGTTATTCAAGGCCAAAATTTTAGTGAGCTTGCCAACTGGCGCGATGAGATAATGATCGCGGCAGATGAAAGTGGTTTGTTCGGCCGGCTAAATTCTGATCTGAAAGAAACTCAGCAGCAAATACATATTAGCGTTGATCGAAATCGAGCAGCAGCACTTGGTGTTTCTGTTAGGGAAATTGGCGAAACTTTGCAGGCACTAATGACCGACCAGCAGGTGTCAACTTACTCTGACGACGGCGAAGAATACCCTGTCATAGTGCAGCTGCAAGAAGATCAACGAGTGACCCCGGGAGATATCAGCAATGTCTATGTGCGGTCGAGCACCACCGGAAAGCTGATTCAATTATCAAACCTTTTGCAGATTAGAAACGTTTCGGGAATCGCCAAACTCAATCGCTATAATCGAATGAGGTCGGTAACTATCAGCGGAGGTTTAGCGCCTGGCGTCAGTTTAGGCGAGGCTTTACAGTTTCTTGAGGAAACGGTTCGGGGTGATCTTCCTAATAAGGCCAAGATCGATTACAAAGGGCAATCTTTGGAATATAAAGAGTCATCTACGGGCATTTACTTCACCTTCGGTTTTGCCCTCGTAGTGCTGTTTCTTGTCATGGCCGCTCAGTTTGAGAGCTTTGTCCACCCGACGGTCATTATGATTACCGTACCTCTTGCTCTTGTTGGCGGCATGCTTGGGTTGATGCTTTCTGGTCAAAGCTTGAATATTTTCAGCCAGATCGGATTGCTGATGCTGATTGGAATAGCTACAAAAAACGGCATTCTCATTGTCGAGTTTATCAATCAAGTACGTGATACAGGTGTTGAATTTACTGAGGCTATCATAAAAGGCTGCCAGTTACGGTTACGCCCCGTTCTTATGACGACCATATCTACCCTTGTAGGTGCTATGCCATTGGTGCTGATGAGCGGTCCGGGGTCGGTAAGTCGCAATGTTTTGGGTGTCGTCATTTTGTCAGGAGTGAGTCTGGCAACATTGCTAACACTTTTTATGGTTCCAGGCCTTTACAAGCTGATCGCCGGTAACACAGGTTCACCTGAAAGACTGTCCCGTGAGCTAAAGTCTCTTCAGGACGCGGAGTCCGAAAACCAATAATTAGTAGGGCCTTGTTTGGACAATGGCGATGCACTCATGACGCCACTCTTCTCGGTAGACATCGCGAAGTGAATAAGGACAAAAATACCATGATAATGAAAACTGATTATCGAATAGTCAGCGAAACTGAAGGTTGCAACCTGCTGCTTCGTCATAAATGTCTAAGTGGATCAAAAACTGCTAAAACAAAAAATACCGTGTTGTTTGTTCACGGTGCAACTTACGGCTCGACCATGACTTATGACTATCCCATAGACGGTTGCTCCTGGATGGATGATATGACCAGCCGAGGGTTTGATACATGGTGCATTGATCTACTAGGTTATGGCGGGTCGGACAGGCCCAAGGCAATGTATGAGTCAGCGGAGTTGAATAAGCCGTTGGTGGATACTGCACAAGCCGTCGCAGACGTGGATCGTGCAATAGAATTTATTTTTCAACAACAAAACATCAACAGCTTAAGCCTCATCGGTTACAGCTGGGGTTCGGCAATTTGTGGGGCCTATGCTGGAATCTTTGGCGAAAGAATACACCGGTTGGTGCTTAGCGGAGCCCTTTGGGTCGAAAAGGGCACCTCCGCAGGGGTCATTCCACCTGCTACGGGGGCTTACCGCACACTAAACGCTGATGATGCGATGAAACGCTGGGCAACAGGGCTAACCACCACAGAGTTTAGAGCACTGGTTCCAGAATCTCGGGTACGTCAATGGTGTGATGATGTTGTTCGCAGCGATCCAACAGCAGGCGATAACGAGCAGGGGGTTCTCAAGGCCCCAACAGGGGTAATGAAGGACTTCATTCATTGTACAACGACAGGAACGCACTGGTACGATCCGAGCTTGATTACCGCGCCAACGCAGATTGTTGTCGGCGAATTAGACAAGGAAACGACCCCAGAACAGAGTCGGGCGGTGTTTTCAAGATTGACCAGCGCGGCGGAAAAACGGTTAACTACAATCGGCGCTGGAACCCACTCGTTACTTCTCGAAAACAATCGTCATTCTTTGTATAAAGTGGTGGCAGAATTTTTGAACGAGCAATAACACATTTTCGTCGCGACCAATATTATTTGATCTAACGCAGTGCAACGAAACAGCCGCAGGTATACGCGTCGCTTATAGAGGTATAAAAATGACCCACGCCAAAAAGTTTGGAAGCAGAACAGATTCAGACCAGGTACTAGACGGAATAGATTTAACTGGAAAGAAGATTGTTGTCACCGGAGCAAATACGGGAATTGGCTATGAAACTGCTCGCAGTTTGGCTGTGGCGGGAGCAGAGGTTGTTGTCGCCTGTCGGAGTGAAGACAAAGGTAAGTCTGCAGTAGACGCAATTCAAAAATGCCACAATGATGCTCGTGTCGAGTTCAAAAAGCTGGACCTTTCATCCATTGAAAGTGTTAAGGCCTTTTCGGAAAACCTTAGCTGGGACACTATTGACGTCATCATTGGTAACGCTGGTCTGGTACCCACTAACTACCAACAAACCGATGAAGGTATTGAGCAGTGCGTTGGCGTCTGCCATTTCGGTCACTTTGCGTTATGTAAACTGTTACTGCCAAGACTTCTCAAATCTAAAGATCCCCGAGTGGTGATGGTATCAAGTGAATCACACCGCGCGCCTAAAAAACTTAACTTTAAGAAATTCCCACTCACCAAAACCAATTTTGCAGTATTTACGGCCTATGGCCAGGCAAAACTATGCAACGTTCTTTTCGTTAATGAACTGCAGCGTCGCTTTGGCGACCAGGGCTTAAATGCATGCTCGTTGCATCCTGGGACTTTGATCACAACTGATATTGGACGGAATTCAGGGCTGTTTAGCCTGCTGATGACGTTGATTAGCCCGCTTACCAAAACACCTAATCAAGGGGCTTCGACCACCGTTTATTGCGCGGCCTACATAAATGGAAAGGACATGCAGGGCGCTTACTTTTCACATTGTAAGAGAGGCAAGTCATCGGCCGAAGCTAACGATTCAGAGGTAGCAAAACATCTATGGGACATTAGTGAGGCATTCTGTGAAGAGCACAATGTTGCGAACATATAGCGCGTATAAGCAGCTATAATGTGTTCTTTAATCAATTATTTAAAGGGTAAGCATGCGAGTTTGTGGTGTAGAACTGAAAGGCGGCGAAGCTATAATCTGTATCGTCGGACATGATAACGACGTGTTTGATATCCCCGAGTGTCGACAGCGTCTGTTTGCCGTTTCTCATTCAGCGGGAACAGACACTATTCGTGCTTTCCACGCCGCCTTTGTTCAGTTAATGGGTGATTACAAAGTCGATGAAATTGCAATTATCGAGCGCGATCAGAAGGGTAAGTGGGCTGGCAGCGCCACCAGTTTTAAGCTGGAAGCCGCTATTCAGCTTACCACTATTCCGGTGAGCTTAATTTCTGCAGGTACAATAAAAGAACAGATCAAGCGCAACAGGCTGTCAGTGGATTTTGAAAGCCTGGAGTTAAAGAAGTTTCAAAAGTCAGCTTTTGAAGCCTCATACGCCTATCACAATCGTCGCATTTTTGGTTCAGAATAATCCATTATCGCTGTTCAAGACACGTTTTAACTGCCTTGGTTATTGCAGGTTCCGTCTAGGCCAGTTGCTAGCAGCTCGGCGGATCATATACTGGGAATAAGTAGCAATAACTCCTCAAGAAAACAGCCATTTAGCCGATATTGTATAGAAGGTAGTTCGCAAAGGGTTAGGGCCGGTAATAAACCGCGTCGCTACCTCTTCAGGTAGGTCGATATTATGAATATTACATCCCTCCTTAACGGGTCATTTAATAGTTTACAGACCCCCTCATCTCGGACCAATGACAACCCTGACAGAGCCGTCAACTCGCCACGGACACCGATGCCCATTCCAGTCATTGATCTTTCCGATGACGGCCGAAATTTACTTGACGACTTTCAACAGAAAACGAACAAAGTTCCTGTCGCTTATCAAATCATCCCTCTTGGTCAACGTCCTAGTTCGCAGCAAAGTGCCGATACTATTATCAGCTTCATTGGCGGGCGCCTTGAAGCTCTTGCCAGCAGCGGAGCTGATCGCGAAACGCTAGAAAGCGCCTTTGAACAAGCGGTAAAAGGCTTTCAACAAGGCCTAAAAGAGGCAAAAAACATTCTGCAGGGCGTGCAGATGATGAGCGATGAGGTCACTGGCGGAATTGACGTCACTGAGCAATTGGTTCGGGATGGGCTCGCACAATTACGAACGCAGTTTCTCGACAGCAATCAATCAACACAAACTCCGTCCCAGCCTCCGCAACCAGCCCCAGCGCTAGTTTCCAGCGTTGTGAACGCTTATCGACAGCAAAGTACTGAGGTGACTCGTTACAGCCAGAGCACAACCTCTGGTGACGATAATCCCGCTGCCAGTAATCTTCGTGCTGCCGCCAGCGATTATGCGGCGAGCTATCGACGCAATGACTCTATTGAACTTAGCCTGCGCACCCGCGATGGTGATCTAGTCACTTTGAGTTTTAGCTCGGATATATCCACCAATCGCAGTTCTACTTTTGCCGGCATTCAATCCGAAAATTCGAGTAGTGCGGCGTTAACCTATCAACGCGCCGCAAACGTTTCATCCAACTTTTCCATGACGGTGGAGGGCGAGCTGGATAGTGGGGAAATGGCTGCGCTGAATAATTTGTTAGCCGAAGTGTCTGCCGTGTCTGACGAGTTTTTTAATGGTGATTTTGACAAAGCGTTTGAAATGGCCATAAATTTTGACATGGATGGCAAGGAATTTTCAACCATGGCACTGGATATCACCCGAAGCACACGTGCGACGGTTACCGAGAGTTATGTCGGGTTACCAGGTCAAAATAGCGGACAATCATCACTAACCTCAAATACCGCGAAACTGGACTCACTGGTGGAAAAATTGTTATCAATGATCGAAAAAAGCGCAAACTTTGATCAACCTCAAAAACTACTGACCGAACTGTTAGCCAATAGCTTGGCACAGAAATCTCTTCGATAAAAAGCGTAAAAAAGCCACGTTGGAGCTTCTTGGCTCTGCCCGTGTTGCATTGCTTAGCGTTGCGACAACCTTCGGCTAATAATTTTTCTATATGATCGCCTGCAACAGCCCTGCGATGACTGCCAATTTTCTAACAACCATAGTATGCTCGGTCATCTTAAATCGTTTATTGATAAGGAATGGACTATGACCGCTATTTCAGGCCCCGACGCGGGCCCCGTTGCAGTAACTGGCGCCTCTGGGTTTATTGGATCCCATGTCGTAAAGAATTTAGTTGAAGCCGGGTATCACGTAAGGGCCTGTGTTCGCGATGCCAGCCGGACAGATAAAATGTCCTATTTACATGATATTAATGCCAAAGGGCCAGGCGGTATTGAACTACACAGTATTGATTTACTGGATTCGAAAAATGGCGCTTATGACGACGTTTTTACTGGCTGTGCCGCCGTATTTCATGTCGCCGCAGACTTAGGAACAGATCCAAAATATGGTCCACCAACTCCGCAAATGACCTATGACGCTTTGCTGGAGGCCACGGCCGGGGTACTCGATTCGTGTAAGAAAGCCGGAACCGTTCAACGCGTAGTCTATACGTCATCGTCTGCGGCAATCATGGGGCCCGGCGCTCCAGATCGGCCAATAGACTATATCTATACCGAAGACGACTGGGCTGGAGGTACCTACGAATCACTGCAAGATCGTTATACCTCAACAAATAGGAAGGGAGACGTGTTCAAAAACTGGAACATCGAACGTTCTTCCTATGCAAAAGGTAAGTTAGATGCAGAAAAATATGCTTACAAATTCGGCGAGGAGTCCGGTATTGACGTGGTATCAGTTTGTCCGTGTCACGTATTGGGGCCTTTAATGGGGGCGCCCCATAATTCAGTCTGGCAACAACGGATTGGGCAGTTTTTGGAAGGGGGCGACGGGGGTTTTAAAGGTAATGGTCAAGACTGGAATATTATTGATGTCCGCGATATTGCTCAAGCCCAACGTTTATTGGCTACCAGTGAAGTCGCCAAAAATGGCTCGCGCTACATGATGGTTGCCACCGATGAATCTGGCGAGCCTACCACTCGGGAACTGATTGATATTCTTAGCGGTATGTATCCGGACATTGATGTCGCCAGAGATTATCACCCTGAACAAAGCAATACCCGCTTACGCGCACGGTGTACAAAAGCCATGGAAGAGCTGGGGTTAAAACCTCACGCTGTTCTTGAGACCTTGCGAGATACCGCAGAGTCGCTGCTAGAACTTGGCGTTATTACCCCGGCGAAGAAGGGCGGCCGACTTGGGCATTAGTAAAATTTAATTCCTACAGGCACAATTTATATCATTGGGCATTTGGTATTAATTGGCGTACAGTTAATGCAATACTAAGGGCAGTTTATGAATCGACGATTACCAATAACGCTTCTCGTGCTGACACTGATATTTCAATCAGTGCAGGCAGTAGCGCTTGGGTCGTCGATCGAGCTGCCCACTAATCAGGTCACCGAAGTCAATAGTGTGATGGACATGCCCCCATGTCATCAACTCGATGAGTCTAGCACTGAGTCGGCAGATAAAGCCTGTGATGCTTGCAAAGATCAATCACAATGCAGCAGCAGCTGTGTTATATCCTGTGGCTCAGCGGTGACAGGGCTGCTTTCGCCGTTTCAAGATTGGTTGGAGCCTTTAGTCGTTTTCACACCAATACAAGACTTGCCCGACAATTTATCAGGCGGCATCTATACACCCATCTTCCACCCTCCAATCCGCTCCTAACGGACTTAATGCATAGTTGGGTAACTCCACCCTTGCAAAGTTTATCTATTATTAGTTTATGAAAGTCGCTTAGCGGCGGACGCCTGCATGATCGGCACACCCGTTGATTACCGGGCAGAGAACTGCTGCCTGATGCCATATAACGTGCACAACAAAGCCGAATCGTTGAAAAGAGATCGATATGAACGCGCGCGAACACGAGCCCAGGACTTACAAGTATATGCAATACCGTTAGCAAACGGTTTGAGTCTATATAGTCCACAGTTTTTAAAAATAGAGACTTGGTTACGTCTATGCAGACGCCGATCTTGAGCTGGAGTGGAACTGATGCTGAACAAACACGACAAAATTTTATTATTAACCACGGTGCTTACACTGATGCAGCTGGCACTGCCGGTACAAGCACAGAATTCTGTGTTAAGCGCGGCTGAGGCTGTTAAGACAGCGGTTAGCGAAAATCCTGGGTTAGCGGAAATGCAAGCACGCTTCCGGGCAATGTCTGAAATACCCTCGCAAATGGGTACATTGCCCGATCCGGTGGTGAGCTTTGGTGCAATGAATTTCCCAACCGATAGTTTCGACCGAGACCAGGAACCAATGACCCAACTACAAGTTGGTATCAGCCAAGCGTTCCCTTTTCCTGGAAAACTCAACCTGCGAGAAGAAGCCGCAGAGTTCGATGCCCAAGCAGCATTCTATACGGCGGACGAAATGCGACTGATGTTGATAGCCAATGTGCAACAGAAATGGTGGCAGATTTTTTACCTCGACCGTGCAATCGATACTATAAGAAGTAATCAAGTGCTGCTCAAACAGTTTATTGACGTAGCAAAAACTAAGTATGAAACCGGCAAAGGCTTACAGCAGGATGTTTTGTTAGCTCAACTAGAACAGTCAAAACTCATTGATAAGAACATACAAATACAAGCCCTTAGGAGTAATCAGGCGATTCTGCTAAATACGATGATGAATCTCCGCGCTAATGCTGAGGTGTCGCTACCACGAACCGTGAATAAATCGTTGCCGACCATTTTAAATGAGCACCGACTCTATCAGTTGGCGGCGATTCATCGGCCGATTATTAAACAGAGAGAGCAAACTGTCGCGGCGTCAGAATCCCGATTGGATTTGGCAAAACGCAACGAATACCCTGATTTTAATGTCGCAGTGAATTACGGTAATCGCTCTGGCAACAACCCGATGCCAATGAGTGGGTCGCGGTCCGATTTCGTCTCAGTCATGGTTGGTATCAAGGTACCTTTGTATTTAGGTAGAAAGCAGTCTAAGGCAATAAGGCAAAAGTCCAGCGAGCTGGAAAAAAATCATTACGCCGTGTTAGACGAAAAAGGACGAGTCTCGGCAGAGATTTCAACGGCTGTTACAGACTACCGAAGGGCGGGTCAACAGATGTCATTATTCGGGTCAGGCATTGTTCCACAAGCCAGACAAACTGTGCAATCAATGCTGGCGGGGTACCAGGTCAGTAAAGTGGATTTTTTAAATTTGGTGCGCAGCCAAATCATCCTGTTGAATTATGAATTGCAGTACTGGAAATCATTAAGCGAAGCGAAACAGGCATTAGCCAAAATACAGGCGGCTGTTGGCGAGGAGTCAATTTATGAATAACTCAATTATAGCAGCGGCTTCAATTATGCTGGCCATTGGTCTAACTGCAGGCTGGGGGCTCTCAAGTTACCTGTCCGTTGGCTCGAGTTCCACAACGGCTGAGCAGACAAAGGTCGAGGAGAAAAAACCTCTTTTTTACCGAAACCCGATGGATCCAACGATCACCTCTCAAACGCCGGCAAAAGGCTCTATGGGTATGGATTACATTCCAGTTTATGCAGAAGAGGGGGTACAAACTGAAAAAAGTGCTACCGTAACAATTGACCCGACGGTTGTGCAAAATATTGGCGTGCGAACGGCCACAGCGCAACAACGCACGTTGAGCCGTGCTGTCAGAGCGGTAGGACGTGTCGATTTTAACGAGGAGTCGATCACCCGACTGCACCCTAAAGTTGAAGGTTGGATTGAGTCCATACGGATTGATAAAACGGGTGACGATATAGCCGCCGATGAAATTCTCTTAGAAATTTACTCGCCGCAACTGGTATCGAGTCAACAAGAGTATCTGTTAGCACTGAATAATCTAGCTGCAACGGCAAACAGTAATATACCAGAAATCAGACAAGGTGCTGAAGATTTAGTAAAAAGCGCACGGGAGCGACTGAGGTTATTGGATGTGCCAGCACACCAAATTCATGACCTCGAAAAGAGTCGACAAATAACTAAGACCTTGCATATTCACTCACCGGTAGCCGGCACCATAACAAAAATAGGTGCGAGAGCAGGGCAGTTTGTTGGTCCAAAAACTGAGCTTTACACCATTGTAAATCTGAAGCAGGTATGGGTTTTCGCTGATATTTATGAGTATGAGTTACCATGGATAATTAAAGGCGACACCGTTGCAATGACATTAACAAGCCTTCCCGGAAAAGACTTTGTCGGTTCGTTAGATTATATTTACCCCTACTCAAATGCGAAAACGCCGACAACTAAAGTACGGATGGTATTTGACAATGCTGACCGACTGTTACGCCCGAATATGTTTGCTGACGTACGTATTGATGCTGATAGCCAGCAACACGCTGTAGTGATCCCTGCCGAGGCTGTCATTCGATCCGGTGATAAAACGCACGTTTTTGTGGCACAGGGTCGCGGCAAGTTTGAACCGCGGATCGTAAAGTTGGGCATAGAATCTGCAGGGCAAGCGGTAATATTGGAAGGAATTACTGCCGGTGAAAAGGTCGTCACTTCAGCCCAATTCCTAATTGACTCAGAATCAAATCTGCGTGAAGCAACCTCAAAAATGTTGGAATCCCTAGCGAAAAATGCTCCCGCTTCAACTATTGGAGAGATAAAATCTTCTTCAACCCATGGGGAGCATAAGCATGATTGAGTCAATCATAACTGCCGCGTTGCGTGATCGGGTCATGGTGATTATCGCTACAGTAATCATCACTTTAGTAGGTTTTTTTGCCTATAAAAATGTTCCTTTAGATGCGATTCCAGACTTATCGGACGTACAAGTCATCGTTTTTACCGAGTATCCCGGGCAATCGCCGCAAGTGGTAGAAGATCAAGTAACCTATCCGCTGACAACTTCGATGTTGGCTGTGCCAAAAACTAAGGTAGTCAGAGGTTATTCTTTTTTTGGCATGTCATTTGTCTACATTATTTTTGAAGACGATACCGATATGTATTGGGCACGGTCACGCGTGCTTGAATCACTCAATTATATCAGCAGCCGACTGCCGCAGGGTATTACGCCGACACTCGGCCCAGATGCAACCGGTGTTGGCTGGGTATATGAATATGCTCTGGTGGATACAAGCGGTCAGAATGATCTAGCACAATTGCGCTCACTACAAGACTGGTATTTACGTTATCCACTGCAAACCGTTGATGGTGTTGCGGAAGTTGCATCCGTTGGCGGCTATGTCAAACAATATCAAGTTGAGGTAGATCCCAATGCTTTACAGCGATATAACATATCACTCAACATGATAAAGACAGCCATAAAAATGTCGAACCGCGATGTCGGAGGTCGGCTGGTCGAAATGGCTGAAACCGAATATATGGTTCGTAGCTCTGGCTATATTCAATCCATTGAAGATCTAAAGTCAATTCCCGTTACTATTGATAAGAACGGAACACCTATTCGTTTACAAGACGTTGCCCAAGTTCATACCGGACCAGAATTGCGTCGTGGTCTGGTTGATTTAGACGGTGAAGGTGAAGTCGCTGGCGGCGTTGTTATTATGCGCTATGGAGAAAATGCGCTAGCCACGATTAAAGCAGTGCGGGAGAAACTTGAGTCTTTGAAGTCCGGATTACCAGACGGGGTTGAGATTGTCCCAGTCTACGATCGCGGCGACCTGATTGAGCGCGCTGTTAAAAGCCTCAACACATCATTATTTCAAGAACTCGTTATCGTCAGCCTAGTTGTGCTTATATTTTTACTTCATGTGCGCTCTGCGCTTGTTGCGATCATCACCTTGCCTCTGGGTATTCTTATGGCATTTATCGTGATGCGAATGCAGGGGCTTAATGCCAATATTATGTCTCTGGGGGGTATTGCGATCACGATCGGAACAATGGTTGATGGTGCTATTGTAATGGTCGAGAATGCTCATACCCGCTTAGCTCAAGCGCGAGAGCAAAAAGGTTCAGAGCTAAGCGCGGACGAACGCTGGCAAACCATTGGGGACGCCAGTCGCGAGGTGGGCCCGGCGTTGTTCTTTTCTTTGTTAGTGATTACCGTTTCTTTTTTACCGATATTTACCATGCAGGCACAGGAAGGGCGTCTGTTCAGCCCGCTGGCTTTTACCGCCACTTATGCGATGGCAGCCGCGGCAATATTGGCGATTACGCTGGTGCCCGTCATGATGGGCTATTTACTCCGTGGGAAAATTATCGTTGAGCATAAAAATCCGGTTAATCGTTTTTTACACGCCGTGCACAAACCCTTGCTGACACTAGCAATGCGGTGGCGTTTAACAACACTGTTAATTGCGACTCTATTATTAGCAGCTAGTTACTACCCATACTCTAAACTGGGTAGCGAATTTATGCCGCCTTTGGATGAGGGAGACATACTTTATATGCCAACAACTTTCCCCGGCATATCGATCACCAAAGCCAAGGAACTGCTTCAGCAAACTGATAAAATTCTCAGTAGCTTTCCGGAAGTACAACATGTTTTTGGCAAAGTAGGGAGGGCGAGCACTGCAACGGACTCGGCACCGTTAGCGATGATTGAAACTACCGTAAGATTAAAGCCTAAAGATGAATGGCCAAGCCCAGATAAAACTACACAAGAACTAATGAATGAGATGGACAAAGCCATTCAGTTTCCGGGTCTTTCTAACGCATGGACTATGCCGATAAAAACGCGTATTGATATGCTATCAACTGGGATTAAAACTCCCGTAGGTATTAAAGTTTCGGGCCCCGATCTAAATGTGTTGCAAGATGTCGCTGAAGCTATTGCGCAAGCGATGAAGATGCTGCCGGAAACTACATCAGCTTTTGGTGATCGGGCTGTTGGCGGGTACTACTTAAATATAGATGTTGATCGAGAACGGGCCGCACGTTTTGGCCTGACAGTGGGCGCGGTTCAAGAAGTTATTCAAAGTGCTATTGGCGGTATGAATATTACTGAAACGATAGAAGGTCTCGAACGCTATCCGGTAAACCTTCGCTATCCGAGAGCATTGCGCGGCGATATAGAAACGCTCGAACGAGTATTGGTGCAGACACCCATAGGCTCTCAAATCCCATTGGCCATGTTAGCGGACCTGAGTTATAGCCGAGGTCCGCCCGTGATAAAAAGTGAAGACGGTCGACCGAATGCCTGGGTCTATATTGATATTTCGAGTACCGATATCGGTGGTTTTGTGGCTAAAGCGAAAACTGCGGTTGAGCAGCAAGTATCCATACCTGATGGATACACGTTGAGCTGGTCTGGTCAGTTTGAGTCTATGGAGCGAGCGGCAACAAGACTGAAAATTGTCACACCGGCAACGTTACTGGTTATTTTTTTACTGCTCTACCTAAACTTTCGAAACATTACCGAACCCCTGGTTGTTATGTTATCGATACCCTTCGGCTTAGTGGGCGGCATTTGGCTTATCTACCTTAATGATTACAACATATCAGTTGCGGTGGCCGTTGGCTTTATAGCGCTTGCTGGCATGGCAGCAGAAATTGGGGTGCTGGTACTGAGCTTCATTGATGCTGAGATAAAAAAACGCAGAGGTGCAGCCCAGCGAAGTTTGGCGCTCGAAGACATAAGGGATGCTGTTTTATCAGCAACATCTCAGCGCGTTCGGCCTATAGCGATGACCGCCATATCGACCATGGCGGGTCTAATCCCGATAATGTTGAGCACTGATACTGGGTCAGACGTAACCCATCGAATCGCCGCGCCAATGTTGGGAGGGATGCTGACTGTGATGCTGTTGAACCTGCTAGTGTTACCGGTGTTATACAGCTTGGTATTGCAATATCAGGAAAAAAGGATCAAGGTAAAATAGTATTTGAGTCAGGGAAGGATTATGTCCATGAGACCATCTAATACTTTACAAAACGCGCCCAGACAGCCACATGATGATCATTGTCACCCTGCTGCGGGCAAACCCGATTTTCTTCTTTGGGGGTCACTGTTAACCGTCGCCATTGGGTATGTCCACTACGGATGGCTCGGTGGCGAAGATGTATCTATTGTCTGGTATCAACGCTTTGCATCCTCCGTTTTTGATTTAATCAACACCGTATGGTGGGGGATTGCTGTCGGTATTATTATGATCGCCATCCTAGCCAAGATTCCCAGAGAGTTTGTTATTTCGATACTTGGAACAAATGCCGGAATAAAGGGAGTTCTTCGAGCGACAGCGGCAGGGGTGCTGCTAGATCTTTGCAGTCATGGGATTCTAATGGTAGGCGCGAAATTGTATGAGCGAGGCGCGTCTATCGGACAGGTTATGGCTTTTCTGATAGCTAGTCCATGGAACTCATTTTCACTCACGCTTATTTTAATAGCATTAATCGGCGTTAGCTGGACGCTGGTATTTATTCTGCTTTCCATGCTAATTGCGGTTATTGTTGGAACGCTTTTTGATCACCTTGTTAGTCGAAAAATACTGCCTGACAACCCCCAGAAAATAGATTTACCAGAAGATTTCGAGTTCTGGCTCGAAGCGAAAAATGGGTGGTCAAAGGTAAACATTACGTTCCCGTATTTAATCGACATGTTGATGACCGGGGTGAAAGACTCCCGCATGGTGCTTCGCTGGATTTTATTTGGTGTGGTATTGGCGGGGCTGGTCAGAGCATTCGTATCGCCCGAACAATTTGGCATCTATTTTGGGCCTACCCTAGCGGGACTGGGTCTAACCGTACTCGTGGCAACACTAATAGAAGTGTGCTCGGAGGGCTCCACACCGATTGCAGCAGACCTATTGACTCGAGCCAACGCACCGGGAAACAGTTTTGCGTTTCTAATGACTGGGGTATCCACCGACTACACTGAGATAATGGTGTTGAAGAGCACCACTAAATCTTGGAAAATCCCACTATTCCTGCCTCTCCTGACGGTTCCACAAGTACTTTGTATCGCATGGCTATTGAATATATAAACCCATAGCCGCGAATGAACCCCTCCGTCGAGGAGAACCTCCTAACGATAGGGCCAAGGGTACATAGTTTCTAATCCATCAAACAACAAAATTCTGCCAGCTCGACAAGGCATACTTAAAATCCTGAAGACCACAGCTTGCCTGTCCCTCATCATCATACAACCGAGTACCTTCGGGTATTTCTGCAGGAGCGTCTGAACTCAGTGCTGAAGCAGTCACCACAACTTCATCCTGATCAACATCTAACTGTGAGTCATTGCCATACAGCTGCCGCCGCTCGATACGGTTCTGTTCAAGTTGTTCGATAATATCGAGCAGCTCGTCAATCAACTCGTGACTGTTCAGCTCCTCTGTGAACCAACGGCCCAGTGCTTCAAACCCACTGCTAAAAATTGCTACGGGGCGATCATATTCATCGAGAGTAAATTCGTAATCCATGGGGCTGAAAGTCCGTAAAAAAAAGGGGCGGGGGCCTAACGCTAGGATCGTATTCTACCTCGAAAAAAATGACTGTCTATACCGTTTAACCCAACGATTTATACTCAATCAATTATATTGCCCTCCGTGCAGTTGGTAGTTGCCCTCATTCCTTTTATACTCCGCACCATGACGTCAAAAACATCGAAAAAACAAGGTATCAAAGGTTTGCATCCACGCAACCTTCACAAACAGCTTTATGATTTTGACAGTTTGAAGAAAGTACTGCCTGAGTTATCAGCGGCAGTCAGTGAAAATTCTCAAGGTCGTTTGTCCATTGATTTTTCGAACCCCCACTCGGTAAAATTGTTAAACAAAGCCTTGCTCCGAGCTTTTTATCAAGTGGAGCATTGGGATATACCGGCCGGTTATCTGTGTCCGCCAATTCCCGGTCGAGCCGATTACCTGCATTATCTCGCGGATATTTTGGCTGAGTCTTATCCCTTGCGTGACCGCGTAAAAGTTTCCAGCACTATCCCGGTCGGTAAAAAAGTGACTGTTATGGATATTGGAATGGGCGCTAACTGTGTTTACCCCATTATAGGCACTCGTCACTATGGCTGGTCCTTTATAGGCACCGATATCGATCCCGCTGCGGTAAGTTCAGCGGCAATGCTCGTGGTCAGTAATTCAACACTGAGAGGGCGTATTGACTGCCGTTTACAGGCCAATACACAGAACATTTTCAGGGGTGTATTGAGTGAAAATGAGCGGGTAGATGCAACTCTCTGCAACCCGCCTTTTCATCATTCGCCGGAAGCCGCGGCTGAGGGGTCATCCCGCAAGATCAATAACTTGCGGGCAAATGCTACTCAAAAATCGCGACCCGCGGGAGAGAAGCGCCAATTTGCTAAGAGCCAACAGCAGACCACCACCAGCAGACTAAATTTTGGAGGTCAGGGGGCCGAATTATGGTGTGCGGGTGGCGAGGTAGCCTTCATTACGCAAATCATTAAAGAGAGTGCAGGGGTTGCGGATCAATGTTTATGGTTCACGAGTCTGGTATCCAAAAAGGATAACCTAGCCGCTATTTATCGAGCACTCAAGTCAGTAAAGCCCAGCCTGATAAAAACTATACAGATGCAACAAGGGCAAAAACTGACTCGCATAGTAGCCTGGACTTTCCACAGCGAAAAAGCCCGTCGCCAATGGTGGCTGTAAGCTCTTATTTCCCCACCCATCAAAAACTGCTACTATGCGCGCCGCCGCTCGGCAACCGCAATACTTTTTAAAGGCCAAATAACCATGAGCAATGAAATAGTCAGAAGCCGTCGTCTCCGTAAGAAGCTGTATTTGGATGAATTCGCCATTTTAGGCTTTGAATTCAGTTGTAAAATAGATGAAGTGTCAGAAGAGGATTATGATGCATTCTTTGATGCCTTTGCTGATCAAGCGGAAAAGCGTGATTTATTTGTTAGCATCGATGGCCAGGAACATCAGTTTGAAGGTTTTGTGACCGCAGGCAACCGCTATGGTTCAGCTTCTGAGGATGATCGTAAAGCCATGGAAGAGACGCTAGCGGCTTTCAGTATCGTGTCGGACGTGGTGGTAGGGCCACTGGTAGACGCTTTTTACCAATTCTAGGCGTATTTGTCTTGGCCAGGGACCTATTTCAGGGTCCCTTTGATTTATTCAATACTAACTATACGAAAACATACCTTTCGCTGATTAATCTCCGAGTCGACTTCATCATCAACATATTTGCTGATTAATAGCCGTGCTAGCGGGGTGGTCGGGGTGATGACCTGAACGAGGCCCCATTGACTGCTAATACTCAAGCCACCTGCAGCAGGACCAATAAATAGCCGGCTCTGTTGTTTTTGCTCATTTTCTACGCAAACCAGTGCACCTACTTGAATAGCCGATTGATTATTGAAAATTGGTCGCTGGTAGTGTTGATAAAGGCCGATGAACTGCTGCAGTTGCGCAATACGCATAGATTGGCCATGAGCCAAATAAGCTGCTTCTACTGCAAGCGTATCGTATTTGTTGTCGGCGATGTTTTCAGAATGCGTGGCACTATCGTGCGCTTGCTGGCCGGCTCTCGCGGCGGTACTGAGGTCAAATTGAAGTTGCTCAATAATGGCGCAAACCAGATAATGCATAAATAGTGCTTCGTAACGATGAAATTAAGAGATTATAAACGAGCGACAATAATACCTTTACGACGGCCGATTAACTAATAGTGTGGGGAAATCATAGGGTGAAAGCCGATACCGTGGTGGTACTAGATTTTGAGACTACCGGTTTGTCTCCCGATGCAGGTGATCGTGCCATTGAGATTGGCGCGGTACGACTGGAGAGCGGCGAAGTCGTTGATCGATTCCAAGCATTAATGAATCCTGGACAGCGGGTCAGTGGATTTATAGAAGACTATACCGGTATCACCAATACCATGCTGGCTAACTCAGACCATAGCGCCAAGGTAATGCACCAATTTGCTGACTTTATTGAGGGTCATAATCTCGTCGCCCACAATGCCTCCTTCGATAAACGCTTTCTCGACGCCGAGCTGGCACGTATCTCACGCTCATACAGCGGTGACTTCAGCTGTTCGCTGCTGGCTTCACGTCGAATTTACCAGCAAGCACCTAATCATCAGTTGGGTACACTGATAAAGTACACCGGTATTGCCTCAACCGGAGACTTCCACCGCGCACTCTATGATTCAGAGATGACGGTAAAACTATGGCTACATTTATTAGCCACCATTAATGATCGATATCCAATTAAGAATATCTCCTTTGCGACAATACAGCAGCTTAACAGAACCCCTAAAAAATCCGTAGAGCAATGGTTAGCTCGACAATCAGAGGGGGCACCTAAAAAAACGTTTAAAAACAGTCGGTTAAAATCATTATGTGATGTGATTTATAGATTTTTTTGCAGCGGATTAATAGTCCAGCCGATACTGAATGAGTCTGTACCCAAGCCAATACTAACTAAACACGAAGTATTGGCTGTCAAAGTCCAAAGTGTCATCACCGAGAACCTTTTCAATAGGTGACGCGTTGGAATCGAGCTTGAACTGACGATAATTATCGACACTCACAACAACATCGCCGTTGTCGTCCTGAAAAATAACGTTTTCATCCTCGATAGACTTTAACAACTTCTTTTTTTGATTGTGGGATATCGCAATTTCCTGAATACTCATCATTCACCTTGTCGGTTGTTCGATAGATAATTTCCCACTAATGGCCTTGACTAAGCAACTTCCATGATTGGCTGCTGGCTAGCCAGATACTCGTTATAGGTACCCTGATAGCTGATCATCTGTCGGTCTTTTATCTCTACTACCCGGGTTGCCAGTGATGAGACGAACTCTCTGTCATGACTGACAAAAATCAACGTTCCATCGTAATTCTTTAATGCTTTATTAAGCGCCTCAATGGCTTCCATATCAAGGTGGTTAGTGGGCTCGTCCATGATCAAAACATTCGTGTCCATCATCATCAATTTGCCAAATAACAATCGATTTTTCTCACCACCAGAACAAACCCGCGCCTTTTTATTAGCATCATCGGCTGTGAATAATAGCCGGCCGAGCATACCACGCACCATCAAGTCATCGTGCTTGGGCGTGCGCCACTGTGACATCCAGTCAAACAAATTTAGATCACTGTCAAAGTCCCCCGTGCTGTCTTGAGGGCAGTAACCGACTTTAGCGTTCTCGGCCCATTTTATCTCACCATTGTTAGCTTTTAGCTCATCGATCAGGCACCGTAAAAATGTTGTTTTACCTGCGCCATTTTCTCCAATAACCGCCAATCTTGCACCAGCCTCTAAAATCAAATCCCCCTGATTAAACAGTGTTTCATCGTCAAAACCATGAGAGAGATTTTCCAGCACCATGGCTTGTCGGTGAAGTTTCTTGCTTTGTTTGAAGCTGATTGATGGAGTTGCTCGACTGGACGCTTTAACCTCGTCAAGAGAGATTTTGTCCATTTTTTTAGCGCGTGAACTGGCTTGTTTAGCTTTTGATGCATTGGCAGAGAAGCGATTGACAAAGGCTTGCAACTCGTCGATCTCTGCACTTTTTTTCGCGTTCTCAGTCAGTAATTGCTCCTGAATCAATGATGCCGCTGCCATATAATACTCATAGTTACCGGGGTATATACGGAGTTCACCATAATCAATATCAGCCATATGGGTGCAGACTGAATTAAGAAAATGGCGATCATGAGAAATGATAATCATGGTGCTTTTCCGCTGGTTGAGAATGCCCGCGAGCCAGTTGATCGTATAGATGTCCAAGTTGTTAGTGGGTTCGTCCAATAACAAAATATCCGGATTGGCGAACAGCGCCTGCGCCAGTAAGACCCGCAACTTCCAGCCCGGAGCCACCTGTGCCATCAGGCCGAAATGGAACTCCTCCTCAATACCAGCTTCTAGCAATATCTCACCGGCACGGCTCTCAGCACTGTAACCGTCCATTTCTGCAAATAGCGTTTCAAGGTGAGCGACTTTCATACCGTCCTCCTCAGACATTTCTGCCATTGAATAGATACGGTCGCGTTCCTGTTTAATCTGCCACAATTCAACATCGCCCATGATGACAGTATCGACAACACTGTATTGTTCGAACGCAAATTGATCCTGGCTAAGCGTACCTACCTTGCGACCGGGCTCAATGAAAATATTGCCTGAGGTAGGCGTAAGTTCGCCACTGAGGATTTTCATCAGTGTCGATTTACCACAGCCGTTAGCCCCAATCAGGCCGTAGCGGTTACCGTTATCAAACTTGGCGGATATATTTTCAAACAAAGGCTCAGCGCCAAATTGCATGGTGATGTTTGCTGTAGAGATCAAAGGTGTATTCCGAAAATTTTCAAAGTGTATTTGCCGTCAGTAGCAACAACGGCTGAAGGCCGCGCACTATATAGCGTTGAAGGGTTATTGTCGAGTTTTTATAGCGCCAAAATGTGCAGTCGCCGTTTGCAATACCCGTGAAAATTCGCGGTACGAGGCGGGCAGCATGCATGCTGTCATCTGTAACGAACATCACCATCATCACGATAGCTATAATTGCACCCGCTCGGGACTCGGTGTAGTGTGGGCTAAAAAGTGTTGCGGGAGTAAAGACTCATCAGTCTAGTGTCAGCTAGAGAAAAGTGGTCCTACGCGATTGGTCACATTCCATTTTCGGTCAAAGACACCGCCTTCGCCAACTTCGTTGTTTTTTACTACACCCAAGTAGAGGGGTTAAGCGGCACTCTAGCCGGTCTGGCGATGTTTATTGCCCTGTTGTGGGACGCAGTGACAGATCCCGTGGTGGGCAGCTGGTCAGACAACTTTCGCTCGCGCTGGGGTCGCCGTCATCCACTATTAATAGCCGGTGGCTTTCCAACCGCGTTCTTATTTTTGGCACTGTTTGCACCACCTGCCTCGCTGGGCCAAACGGGTATGTTTGTTTGGTTCCTTGGCGTGTCCATGCTGTTGCGCACATTTTTGACCATCTACTTTATACCCTACACAGCAATGGGCGCAGAGCTCTCAACGGACTATGACGAACGCACGGTTATCGCGAAAGCTAGAATTACCATGGGCTGGCTGGCGGGAATGGCTTTACCGGCCGTTGCCTTTTCACTGTTTTTTGGTACGCAAGATGGCGTAGACGGTCGCCTGGTCGCCGACAATTATTGGCATTATGGAATTCTCTCCGCGCTAGTCGCTGGTGTAACTGTCATTGTTTGTGTGGTGGGTACTAGCAGCGTAATCCCTCGTTTGGCTACTGCCGCCGCAGGCCATCTATTTTCCTGGCGAGACCCTTTCAACGATGTAAAATTGGCGTTTAAAAATCGCAATTTCCGTGTATCCATGGGTGCCAATCTAGCCTTCGGTATGGCCACCGGAGTTTACACCACACTGTCTTTGTATTTGGGCACTTATTTTTGGGAATTTAGCGCAGCGCAGTTGGCTGGCGTGGTAGTTCCTGTTGCATTAGCAACGCTGATCGCATTTGTTGTACTCAATCGCCTCGGGCAGAGTTTTGACAAACCCAAGCTATTGGTCGCGTTCAGCCTGATACTGGCGTTGAATAGTCTGTGGTTTGTTGGCGGCCGTTTGTTGGGCTTACTGCCCGAAAATGGCCATGCTTTAATTTATCCCTTGCTGTTACTAAACTCGGCTGTTGGTGTCTTTATGATTGTTGGTATTCAGGTTGTTGCCTCATCAATGGCCGCGGACATCATCGATGAGCAAGAAATAGAAAATGGGAAACGACAGGAAGGGACGGTCTTTGCTGCGGGAGCTTTCGTTGCAAAAGCGACAACTGGAGCCGGGGCTTTGTTAGCCGGAGTCGTCATTGATTTGACCGGAATTAAAGCAGGTTCTCTTCCGGGAAGCGTTGACGCTGGAGTGTTACAGTCGCTGGGATGGTTTACTTTAGCGATGACAGCCGGCTTGGCACTGGTAGCCTGCTTTTTCTATTCTCGACTGAAGCTTGGTCGTGAGCAGCACAATGCATTAAGACAAAAGCTCGACCTCAATCAGCGTATCCGGGACAAAAACTAAAGCAGACGTGTTAAACACCCGCACATCGCTTTGATCCCGCCCCTGATCGTATCATTCGCAGACCCACCAGCAATAATGGGCCTTGCCGTGGTGTAGAACATCGGTCATGTACAACGTCAATCGAGGATCCATTGATTATTCGTATTGAGCCGTACCCACGGCTTTGAATACCAATAGAATCGCTCACCTTTAGCATCATCGATGATACGGGCAGTACAATTATAGCGAGAGCGTCCCAGCGGTATCTCTTTACTAGGGGTTATCACGACTTGATGATTGCTTGTTAGTTTTACCGCCAAATTTCCCTGACCGCTGCCAAAACAGCGCAAGGCCGCAAAATTTGGAACAGCATCTGTCCATTTGAGCGTTAGCTTAGGCTTGCTGTTCCCGTGATCAAGCGGAGTGTCGGGGGCTACAACTGCCATTAAAGGGAAGGGCAGGGTCATTAGTTTCAATGCGAAATCATCTAGGTTGGTGAATCGTCCGGAAAATGGAAAACGTGGTATCGTCAGAAAATTCGATAATTCACCCACAGGGCCCGACTGTTGACCAAAGCCGATAAAGCCCATTTGGTGAACCAGCGCGGTTAATTCGCGGTTGTATTCGCCGTAGGGATAGGCAAATAGTTGCTCGCTGTGGCCTATCTCTTCGATAATACGCCGCTCAGCTTTCATTATGTCGCGGGTGGCCCGTTGCTGCCATTTTGCCAGTCCCTCGCCCTCATTCCTCTTAAGAAAGTGTGTATGGGTTGCGCTGTGATTGCCGATAGAGGCGCCGTTGTCAGCCATTGTTCGCAGTTGCTCCCAACTAACTTGCCGGTTGTAACCCTGATCAATGGCATTCGTACTGACAAAAATGGTAAATGGCCACCCATAGCGTTTAATCATTGGATAGGCGTTTTCATAGACAGATTGATAGCCGTCATCAAATGTAATCGCGACAACCTTGTCAGGAATCGCCTTTTTAAGCGTTAAATAGCTGACTATTTTACCTAATGCCCAGACCTGAAATTGATTATCGGCCAAGTACGCCAAATGCTGCGAGAATAAGTCTGGGCTTATCGTTGTAGTAGTCGGGGTAGTAGTGGCAACATGGTGATACAGCAAAATAGCAGCGTGGTTCGGTATTTCCGCTTTTATTGGGCGCGTCTCAGCACTCAGTAATATCGAGAATAGAGAGATAAAGAGTAAGCCGTAAACTTTCAGCACGATAAAGATTACCTACATAGACAACAACTTTTACAGAATGCTAGCTCATCCTTATCTTACGACAGTAGCGCCGCTGTTTGATAGTAGGACAGATGCTAGGATCGCCAGCCGATCGAACATATGACGGTGATAAGAGTCCAGCGTTAGCGAGCAGATACGGAGCATAATACAGCTTAGAAATTGCGTTGAGCTTAGTGATTTCTTACTTTGTTTGCGGTGATGGGCTCACTAGAGGCGCTGCGGCTCCATACCGCGGCTAACGATGAGGTCGTCACACTACCTATTTCAACTGGCCAAAGCCTATGCAATGATTGTCAAAGGCTATATTCGGCTATCAACAATCACTGGTAGGTCAAAAGTCACCGACCCAACCCGGATTAGGCCCTCTTCGTCGTGTTTTGATTGAGTTGTGATGTTTTGCCCCTAAAGTGCAACCGTTGTCGGTGCACTAGCCCTTCAAGGCTTGTGTTGATCTCCTTTAACTTGAATCAGTTATTTTATGAATAAAAATTTGCCGCCCGCGTCTGCACAATTGGCCTCCCAGATGACTAAAGACCGTGTTGAAATACTTTTAGCAAAGATGACATTGGCTGAAAAAATTGGTCAAATGGCGCAGGCCCACGGCTCGGAAGACGGTGTTTCGGATGACCAGCGCAGGGCTTTGGAGCTCGGACAACTAGGCTCTGTGCTCAATATAGTGAGCATTGATGTGATCTGCGAGCTTCAGCGTATAGCGCTAGAAGACAGTCGACTCGGTATTCCTCTGTTGATAGGCCGCGATGTGATCCATGGCTACAAAACTATTTTCCCTATCCCTCTGGGACAGGCTGCATCATGGAATCCCGAGCTCATTGAGCAGGGCGCTCGGGTAGCGGCACTTGAAGCAGCCACGGTAGGCGTCAATTGGACCTTCGCGCCAATGATTGATATTACTCGGGACCCCCGCTGGGGAAGGATTGCTGAAAGCCTGGGAGAGGATCCATACCTGTGCGGCGAGCTTGGTGCGGCCATGGTTAGGGGGTTTCAGGGTAAGGATCTCAGTGCAATTGGCAGTATTGCCGCTTGTGCGAAACATTTTGCTGGCTACGGTGCAGCCGAAGGCGGCGTGGATTACAACACGGCTATCATCGCCGAGAACGAATTACGCAATGTTTATTTACCCCCATTTAAGGCGGCGTTGGATTCCGGTGTCGCAAGCTTTATGACCGCTTTTAACGATCTAAATGGTGTGCCTGCCTCGGGTAATGAGTTTCTCTTGAAACAAATTTTACGAGAGGAATGGTGTTACCAAGGAATGGTAGTTAGTGACTGGGAGTCCATCGTACAACTTACCGAACATGGCTTTACTGCTAACGACAAAGAGGCGGCATTCGAAGCGGCCAACGCCGGTATTGATATGGAAATGGTCAGTAATACTTATAGCCAACATCTGGAAAGCTTGATTATAGAAGGTCGAATTTCACTGGCCCAAGTCGACGAAATGGTTAAGAATATCTTACGACTTAAGTTTCGTTTAGGCCTCTTTGAAAATCCCTATCCACAGCCTGATAAACTACCTGCGCTGGTCAATCACGACCATCGACAAGCGGCAAAAAAATTAGCATTGGAAAGTGTCGTGCTACTCAAAAACAGTCATCAGTCGCTGCCGCTAAGGCTTTCAGCACTGTCGTCGATTGCGCTTATTGGTCCTCTGGCGGACGATGCCTATGAACAGCTGGGAACATGGATATTTGACGGTGACGCGGACGATAGCGAAACAGTGCTTCAAGCGATAAACGCTTTTGCCGGCGACTCATTGACCGTCAGTGTCGATCGTGCTCTAGAGACGACTCGATCCAACACCTTTATTGATATAGATCGCACGATGGCTGCAGCCCAGTCAAGTGATGCCATTGTGCTGTGCCTGGGCGAAGAATCTATTCTCTCCGGTGAAGCCCATTCGCGAGCCGATATATCATTGCCTGGTGCACAAGAACAACTCATTCATCTTTTAGCTAAAACAGCAAAACCGATGATTCTAATCGTCATGGCAGGACGCCCATTGACGCTAGAGCCAATTATTGACCATGTCGATGCCATCTTGTACGCGTGGCACCCGGGAACGATGGCAGGAACCGCATTGACGGACCTACTATTTGGGGAGGTGTCACCCTCTGGAAAATTACCGATCACTTTCCCTCGAATGGTTGGCCAGGTTCCTATTTACTACGGCAAAAAGAATACTGGCAAGCCACCTAGCGCTGAATCTGTTGTCCATATGAATGATATCGCACCCCGTGCAGCGCAAACGTCTCTGGGCATGAGTGCCTTCCATTTAGATGCAGGTTTTACTCCACTTTTTCCTTTTGGTTTTGGTTTATCCTACACATCTTTTACCTATGAAAATCTTCATTTGTCATCATCAACAATGAACATCGACGGCGTGATTACCGTCACTGTTGATGTAATTAATTGTGGCGAGCGTGAGGGGCAGGAGGTCGTGCAGTTGTATACAAGAGATCTGGCGGCTAATGTTACGCGCCCGGTAAAAGAGCTCAAACAATTTCAAAAAGTTCACTTAAGTGCTGGTGAACGTCAACAAGTAAAATTTTTATTAAAAGCCAGCGCACTGGCATTTTACGATCGCAAAATGAATCGTATTATTGAACCCGGTGTTTTTCATTTATGGACGGGGGGGAGTTCGACTGCAGACCTGAACGCCAGTTTTGAGATTATCGGGGATAAGGCCGTAACCGTTGCCCCCTGACAACGTTCGACTGAGAATAGTGGGGCAGCTTTTTTTTGGGCTGGGGCGTTCAACATTCACCGCGAGATACTTTAAAATCCCAATCGGGATCAGTGAGGTAATAAAACCGTGTAGTGGGAGCGCCAATCCACGGTTTTATTGCCTTTCACGATTTAGAACAACTGCTCACTGGTAATTGTCAATTCCAGTTTTTCTATGAAGCCATTGCGCGTAAATACCGCTTCAGCCAAATCTGCCGGCAGGCGCAAATCCGTAAGCGAAAGACTATCACCATTGGCAAGGGTTACTGTCAACGCGGGTGACTGTGATTCACAGATACGATAGACCAATGGTAGCTGGCACCACGTAAAAGCCAGGCCATTTTCTGGAACATCAAACTCTTGCCATTGATTGTGAACATCCAGAAAACGAAAAACCTTCACGGTATCAATAAATTCACAGGGCCGCAGCAAATAGGGATCAAAGTTAATTTCACCCTCACTGACACGAATTCCCAGCTCGGCAAAACGAGCCATCATTTCTTCTTTCACCTGCCCCGTCATGCCTGGCTGTTGAGCTCCAATGTGCTTTGGCGTGTGCGAGTAGGGATCGGTGGGGAAGGCGCCATAGTCTTCTGGTGTTTTATTGAACCCTATACCCTCGCGAACACGATAGTATAAATCGCCCAACTGTTTAGCGGTTGCGTCATCAGCTTGAGACCGTGCAGCAAAGAAGTTTTCTTGTACCGTCAGCATTAGTTTAGAGACCATGTGCCAATAGATACTGCCCAGGCCTTCGAACCCAAACATACCTCCAGATCTGCCGGTGAATGCCTTATGATTAAAGACAGATTCATACAGTTTTTGTAGCGGTTTTCTGATGATCTCTAGCTTATCCCCATGCTCCTCAATCAATACGTCAAGTGCATGGTTAAGATCGTCACCGTTATGAATATCTCCATTAAATCGATAACAACCGGTGAGATCTTGTTCAATGACCTGGCAATTCCCTTCACTGATTAATGCCGTCAATAGTGGTAGCGCCGTAACGCCGGCAGTGGGTAGTTGGTTTTTTTCAAGGAAACCGGGTAGATCGCGATCGGGATATAATAGAAAAGAATTCTGATCTGGACGAAAGACCGCACTATCAAACAGTGTCTCGAGAACTTTTACGGCCGCTTTGGGCGGGATAGCACCAGAGCTTAGGGCCGCCACTTGTCCTTCCAGCATGAGATAAAGGGGATCTATGTTGACCCTCGCGTCCTCAAAGGATAAGACATTGTAGGCATGATACAGACCGTCTTTTCGCTGATTATACTGAATGCTGTGATCAATGATATTGAGAGCGTTGTCGAGCAGTTTATGAATTGCATCGAGCTCATGCAATTGGCCGCCGCTGAGCACCTCCTGATGGTAAATTGTCTGTCTATATCGACTCGCAGCTTCGCCAACACCCACAAGGAATTGATAACGTTGCTCAGCATTAATTGGCCCGCTAGCTATAGCCAGACTGATGTCTTCGAGCACCTGAGCGGTATCAGTTAGCCATTGACTGACCTCCCGCGTCAAACTAACAACACCCACTTGTTCGGTTAGTAGCTTTTTCAGAAATAACGTATATCGACGCATGTAATACATGGTCACCATCGACAAACCTTGGCCGACTAGCGCATTGTTCGCATCATTCCACTCAGGCCGCTGGGTGTTTAACCAGATGCCGCCGCCAACCACCAAATTACCCAATTTACTAAGCAGAGGAACCAGTAATTTTTCCGTCAAGTTGACCTGATAAACTTGGCCATCAGCATCGACGACGAGCTTGCCGTCTGCCCCCATTGATGCCACTCGAGCATCAATCTGATCCGCCAATTCATGGTCATAAACCACGGTACTTTTTGCATTTTCCAGTAATGCCGCAAAAGGTTTAATCTTGTAGGGGACATTGGCATAGCTAAAATTAGCTTGTTGCAATAACTTTTTTAAACGCTGGGGATGAAATTGCTGAGACAGCTCAAGTAGTTTTTGAAGATAAATAATTTGGTGATCCCCCCAATAACCAATATAACTCCAGGGGTCGTCCGGCTCTTCTACTTCCCAGTCGATACCTTCTTTAGTAATGCGATAGGGGTTGTATCCGTCCATCGTCGAGGCGTTAACAAAAGTAGCAATGACATTTTCGATGAATTCCGGGTAGCTGAGCATCAAAGCTTCCCAGTTCTGGAAAATATCTCGCCAGTTACCTTGATATGACAGCAGGCGATTGCCTTGCTCATCTTTTAGTTTGATAGCAAACTGATTCCACGGTCTGCTCGGATCGCCGTGCCGCCGGCCAAATGTGATCGGCAGATACTCGTAGCAAAGCCTTAGTAACTGCGGGTCATTTTGCTGCTGAACCTCAGCCAGTAACTGGCTGTAATCGAGTTTTTCTGGGAGCTGCTGAATTACATATTGGTGGCGACTAAAGAGCTGTTGATTAAATAGCTTTATAGTGGCTGAAAAATCATCGCGATCGATCTGGTATTGCTCATCGAAGATACCTCCGCGCATCACATTAAATTGCACATTGGCGTAATGATGCACCGACACAGTCTCCTCGGCACTCAATTGGAAAGCATCACCACTGGCCATAATTCGAGACAGGGCATCGGAGCCAGCAACGATTGACTCGTCGATCGATACGCTCAGTTTTTCGGGGTCAGCAAGCTGCGCCTGCAGGGCAACAGTTTCGCTTTGACTTTGCTCAAGATTCGCTACCATACGCCATACATGGTCGCTTTTGGCCGCTAATTTCAGCGTAGTATTTAGCCAAAAAGCGCCGCGAACTCCTCGAGTTTGAGTTTCCTGTTCAACACTCAAGCCCTGTCGAAATCGGTCTATTTGCCTCGCGCTCAATAATATTTTTTGGTCACTAAGACCCAGCGCGAAAACCGTGGTCGCCCTGAGTGATTCAGCGGGCTCTGCGCGGTCGGTGATGCCTGAAAAAAGGGTAAACATAGCCAGACCGGTATGGCTGTCCAGCTCATTCCACTTGTAAGCGTCAACAAGATAACTGGTATTAGTCTGGGTAAATCGCGGTGTTCCCGCCGGCAGAATGTTCTGCAGTCCATCCAGTATTTCAAGTGTACGCTCAGTGTCATTGAGGTTGTGGATCTCACTCTGGCGGACAAAGCCGTACTTGTCACTGCTCGCCCAGCTATAGCGAAAACTCAGCTGCAGATCATGGTTAATCTCTTCAAACAGCAACTTGTTACCCAAGGTGTTTTTATAGAGATTACGACTGAGTTGGTAGCGACCATTGTGTTCTTGGTTAAAAGGCTCCCAAGCATAAGTTTCGCCATCAACTGTTGTACGCAGTAAAGTTTTGCTGCCGGTATGTGGCGTGCTCTCGTAAATGCAATCAACGTTGATGTAGGGAAATAAGGCGGTTTCAGGAGAGATTCGACCAGCTGTAAGACCGCCCGTCGATGCAATAAACATCCAGTGATCGCTGTCAGAAACAACGCTAATAAAAAAAGGGGCCATGTTATCGACATTGCGGATAGCGTAATAACGCTCTCCTGCTAAGGTGACAAATTCACCCGTCACCGCAGTACAGTTAGTCATAAGTAGTCTCTAAGTAGGAATTAAATGGGCAAAGATTTCTTGCATCACTAATTTTGGTTGACGATCAACGGTAAACAGTCCCCAATGTTTTTCAGGCTCTAGCTCTTCACTAGAGCCTTTCCAGGGTTCGTCAAATGCTTCAAAAACAAACGTTAGGATATCGGCGTCACGGGTCCACTCCATCAGCGCTTTGTAATAGATAGCCTGAAGATCCTGAGAGGCATTCCATGTCTCGATACCGCGACCATTCGAGGCGGTCGCCCAGCCGGCCTCAGTTATGACTACCGGTATATCGGGGTAGCGCTCGGCAACGGTATAGTAGTTATCTTTGGTGTAATCCAAGGCGATATCAATCGCTTTGTATTCCCACACGGGATAGGTGTGTAAAGAAATAAAATCGAGCTCTGCCACTAGGGGGGCAAGTTTGTCTGACCAGGGCACATAGTTTTCACAGAACGTTACCGGCTGTTGAATTTCTGCTTTTATTCGTCGAACGTAAAGAATTAATTGCTCAACTGACACCTGATGATCACTCCACTCTACACTGGCTTCATTGCCAACCGAGACAGAAAATACGGTCGTAGGGTGAGCTTTCGCTAAGGCGATCATGTCTTCAATTTCTTGCGCGTTAGCCTCTCTGTTGTGTAGCAGCTGTGCTTCAGTAAAATTGGCGTCCCAGGGGCAGCTTGGATTGCTGTGTTCAGCGCGCATATTAGCGCCTAGCATTACTTGCAGCGGCAGTTGTTCTGTTTTGATCACGTCCAACACCCGCTTCGCATGAAGACTACAATCATATAATCTCAAGAACTGCCACTGAGAAACCAAGATGCTGAGATCTTCTGCAATTTCTTCGTAAGATGGAAAGCTTTCATCCTGTGGCGATTGATGACGACGGTAACCTGAATAGCAAATAGCATTGCCACTCGGCGGTGTATATCGTTGTCTTTTCGTCGGTGTTTTAGTCACGTTATGACCTCAAATTATCGGTGTAGTAAGGAGTCAATTGGTGGCGGTTATGCATATTTCGGCGCACCATCTTTATCCCATAGTCCCCAATAGGCGCCGACGTCACCTTCATCCTTAACTTTCCAATTTTCGTCAAAGGCAGAGAAGTAAAAAACGTCGATACCTTCCTCGGCGGCCCATTGGTAGGTGTTAAGAAAATAACGCATGGCGTTTCCGTAGGAAGGTACCGCATCACCGAAAGCCGTGCCAATGTTGGGCCAACCCGTTTCACTAATAATGACTTTTTTGCCGTTGGCGGCCTTAGATACACGGCGGTACATATCTTTCATATACAACAGCGAATATTCTGCCGCGCAACCTTCCCAGAAAGGATAGCAGTTTGCCAATATAACATCACACATAGCGGTAACACGTGGGTAATCAACAAATTTATAGTAGGCATCAACGTAACCTACATCAACATCCGGCAGCGCTGCTTTGACTCTGGCAAGATAGGTAATCAATTGGTCTTCGCTCAGGTCTTCTCGCAGTAAAACTTCATTGCCAACGGCAATAATATCTGCGTTACCGGCGCGTCCTACCTCAATGGCATTGGCTATTTCGAGCTCATTGTTTTCCAGATTATCATCAAGCCAAACACCAATCATAGTGTTTAAGTGATTGCTGCGGGCAACCTCTGCGATCGCCTGATTGCCTTCGGTACAAGAAAACGAGCGCACCCAGCCAATATGAGATTGAATCAAAGACAGTCGCTGCTGAATTTGAGCAGCATCTATGACGGTACCGGGACCCTGGCCGTCGACATAAGGACTGAATGATAGACCGTGAATCTTATTGGCCAAAACGTCCTCAACCATAGACTCAAGGTCTTGTTCGGAATATTCGGAAAAGTCAATTCCGGCTAGGGTTCTTAACTGTCCATTGCCCGATTGTTTTCGGTAAGCTGGCACACATTTCTCCTTGGTTTTTTAAACGGCGTTACGCCGGGCTTCTAATGCCTGGCGGACGGTATTGGCTTTATCTTCATCGAGGTCATAGGTAACAATAATCCAAATGGCAATTGCTGAAGCGACCATTGGGATAGCAATGTCAAAAATACGCATTAAAAAGAGTGTTTTCTCTGCTTGAGCCCCCGCCAAATCAATATCAAAACCCGTCATGTTCAGCAAAATTCCAGAGAGCGCCAGCGCCAGCGCCATGCCCAGTTTAACAACCCACCAAAAGATCGAACCGTACATCCCTTCGCGACGCTCTCCAGTATTCAGTTCATCCAAGTCGCAAACATCAGCCATCATCGAACTCATTAATGTAAACAGGCCGCCTAAGCCAAATGCAATAAAAGGAGCGGGGATTAATAATAGAAGCGGATTGCTGGGTGTGAAACAAAACCACTTTAACCCAAAACCAAAAATTGATACGCCGGTAGAGAAGAAAAACAATTGCCGCTTGCTGTAGCGTGTAGAAAGCTTTGTCACTAGGACAATGACACCAAACGTTGAGATTGCGCTGACGGTCCCAGACCATCCCATATATTCAGCACCTAAAACTTGGTCACCACCAAACACATAATAAATAATAACGTAAGACGTAAACGCTGAAACCAACATAAATCCGTTAAACACTAAAAATGTGGCCACGCAGAGCTTAAGGAAAGGTTTGAACTTGATGGTGATCGCAAAACCGTGAAGAAAATCTTTAACGTTGCGCTTCAACCCTTCCCCGAAGCTTTCCTTTATATCATTTTTTTGATCACTGATTTCTGGACTAGACTGAAAACGCTCTTTGCAATAAATGGCGGGAAGTATGCCGATAATAGCGACAAAAATACCAATACCGATGGCAACACTGCGTGCGCCTTCCACTGGGTCAGAGAATAAATTCTCATTTTGCATGATCGCGTAAAGCCAAGGCACACCGACCCAGGCGAATTGCCCCATAAAATTAGTCACACCCATTAAACGCGTACGCTCATGATAGTCAGGTGTGAGTTCATAGCCGAGGGCAACCCAAGGCGTGGCAAATACGGTGTAGGCTAGGTAAAACAAAATTGACCCCAGCAAAAAATACCAAAAATAAAAGCTTTCACTGTACCCCGAGGGTAATTGCCATAGCAGGGCAAAAATCAAGCCAGCAAAAATCGCACCGAAAAAGATATAGGGTTTACGCCGGCCCCACCGAGAACGCGTATGGTCAGAAATAAAGCCCATCAACGGATCGGTTAGGGCGTCAGTCAAGCGAGGTAAAGCCATCAATAAACCCACGACAGCTGGATTCATTTTTAGCCCGGTGACAAGAACGATCGACATCATTCCAATAGCGGCGCCCAACAGGTTGTTAGCTAGCGCGCCAAAGCCATAAATCACCTTCTGTGAGAAAGCAATTTTGTCCGCTTCAGCAGTAAATGTGTGTTCGACATGAGGCATGAGGTTCTCTGATCCTTTATTGTTATTACGCTTGGTTCAAAAACTCAGTGTTGACGGCGTATTGTGCCTGTCTTCAATCGCGGCCAAACACTTAAATCGACAGGGCGGACTTAGGGCGGGGCAAGACGGACCGATGCAGCCTGTCAGGCATAGAGATTTATAACCGGGTGCTCTATCATTTTTCTCGAAGTAATCACGCGATTAAGCGCCCCGGGAAAAAATTATGAGCATTCATCAATGACAATGAGAAAACGTGCGTCTTTACCGGTTGTAGCAGCCTCACTGCTGTTAGCTGCTTGCTCGGCCAGCCTCGATTCGAAAAAAATGTCAGCTGAAGACAGTCTGGTGCAGGTCATGGCACCGGAATTGGCCGACGACACCTCTTTGATTTGGGCGGTAAATGTCGGAGGAGGGCAGTACCGTGGTGTTGATGGCGTCAGTTATGAAGCGGATAGCGGCAATACAGATGGCATTACAGGTCGCATTGATGCTATCGAAGGCACCCAAGATAAACCCCTGTATGAAACCTACAAAATGGGCGATCTCACGTACGCTAAAGCAGTGCCAAATGGTCACTATGAACTGACCTTTAAGTTTGCAGAGCCGGCGACAACACCAGATCGTCGGCGTTTATTCAGCGTTTTCGCTGAAGACAAACAAGTTATCTCTAATCTTGATGTCACGGAGTCTCGTGAGGCTCGGGTATATAGCGCTTTGGCCAAAACTGTTATTGGTGTTGAAGTCACCGATGGCGAACTTAATATACAGTTACGCGGCCATGAAGGCACCGGGTTGTTAAATGGCTTTCTGGTGCGTCAAAAACAACCTTGGGATACCACCCGAAAACTGCTTTGGCACGATGAGTTTGATGGCCGGGGACTAGCGACCGTTGAAGCCCCGGATCCCGCACTGTGGACAGTTGACGTATGGCGCGCTCACAAGGTAAATGATGAGAACCAAGCCTACACTGACCGATCAAAAAACATCCGTGTTGAAGGCGGTTACTTGGTGCTGGAAGCGCATCAGGAAGACTATCAAAATGGTGCGTATACATCGGGAAGAGTTCATAGCGCCAGCAAAGGCAGTCTTCTGTATGGGCGTGTTGAAGTAAGAGCCAGACTGCCAAAAGGCAGGGGCAGTTGGTCTGCTATCTGGATGTTACCGGAAGACCCTTTCAAATATGCCAGTAATTGCCAAACTGGCGATGCGTGGCAGGGCAGTGAAAACTGTGATGCATGGCCTAACTCTGGTGAAATCGACATTATGGAGCACGTTGCTAACGACATGGACAATGTTCATGGGACTGTTCATAACCGAGGCTATTACGGCATCAATTTTGAGCAGCGTAAAGGCAGTATCAATGTTGAGGGCGCGGGAGAAGAATTCCATGTCTATGCGGTCGACTGGACGCCAAACGCATTGCGATTCTATGTTGATGGCAGTCTTTACTTTACTTATAAAAATGAAGGTGAAGGCTGGTTGGCCTGGCCTTATGATCACCCATACCACGTCATCCTCAATTTAGCGGTCGGCGGTATATGGGGTCGCGCCGGTGGGCCTATTGATAATTCAGCGTTTCCACAGCGCATGGAAATTGATTACGTAAGGGCTTATGGACAATAAGCTCTAATTAGATCAAGCAAAATCCTCTTCGTTACCAACCGTAAACGCTCTGACGGCCTGCCTCGGCCGTTAGTGTGATTGCAATCGGAAGACTGCGATAACTTGCCGATAACCGAGCGGTATTAATAACACCAGTATCAAATACTTATGTGGGTTCCGCAATGATTTGAGACCGGTCCAAAAAAAACCCCTTTATAAACAGCCTCTTAAAAAACACCTCTTACGAAAAAAAATACAAAAATCCGCGGAAATATGAGACCAGCAGGGATCTGTCCGCGAAAATATGAGACTGGCTAAGGCCCCTTTAATATCAATAAGATAGGGCTTTTAGTTAACCTCATTTATAGCGATAAGTCTAACTACTTCTCTGCGTTTTATACTTACGATCGCTGATCGCCACATGCTGTTTGGGGATCGTTAGTTGGGTCCAGGTATCGGCAAGTTGCTTAGCCCAAGCTATCCATGCTTCGTTACGTTGGATATGTATTGGCAATTACTGAGTTACATAGAAGGGCTGGTGATTATATTGAGGGATTCGATACCGGACCAGGAAACGGCTATCAAGGCTAATACCGGACCTCGTCCGAACTGGAAACTCAAGCAGCGACTGCCTTAGATTTCTCCAGTCTCTATGTGTTACCAAAGGTTATTATTAGAATAATTTGGCTAACCTTGGGCTATTGTTATTTAAATGGCATAAATGATTGAGTAAAAGTGGGCGGGTCAGTTGTTTTATTAAGTGATCAAGAGCATGTCTGAAGATATTTGTATAGCGGACAACGGTACCAGAATGTAATTTTCGTCGCTATTGACCCTTAAGAGGCATAGCGGTACCCCATAATTCTCACCTCAATAGCGGACCTTTATCCACAGCCACCCGCATTAAAGGCGCATAAGTAAGGATTATGTAAAATGAGTCGGCTGGTTTATGATCCGGACTAACAATCAAAAAAGGGCCGAGGGAGTGAGGTGTGATAATCCCATTTTCCTACGGGCTCGTTATGGTCTTAGTTTTAGCTTGCAGGAGGCCAAGTGGCCATTACAAATAAATCGATAAAATTATTATGGTCCAATGCAGCTGGAATATGCTCCTTTTCGGGCTGTACTGAGAAGCTTTCAGTAGAGCAGGCTGCGGCGGTCGCCCCTTACACACTGGGGGAAATGGCTCATATAAAAGGCAATAAACCGGGGTCAAATCGTTATGATTTATCACAATCAAATGTTGATCGTGATAGCTATGAAAATTTAATTCTTTTATGCCCTACTCACCATACGCTGATTGATAAAGAAGAAAACGAAGCTGAATACCCTGTGGAGCTACTCCATGAAATGAAAAATGAGCATGAGAGCTTTATCTCGAATAGGCTTGGCGAGGAAGCGTTTGAGAGTATTGACCAGCTAAAAGATAAGATTTCTATTTATATGTCAGAGAATCACCAGTCATGGGAACAGTATGGTCCTTTGTCTGACAACGCGCGTAGGAATCCCAATAACGATCAAATTCACGCCCTTTGGACGTCAGCACGACTTTCTACAATTGTGCCTAATAATCGAGAAATAGCTAAATTGTTGCAAGAAAATAGAGGGCTGTTTTCGAGACCAGAGCAAATCATAATTAGTAAATTTATAACACATGTTGCAAGTTACGAAACATGGGTCAATGATCAAATACCATATCAAGCAGTTTTGCGTTTCCCTAAGGATTTTGAAGAATTAGTTTTTGGAGAATAAAGTGCCAGCACATAACGATAACTTCCCATGGATGAGCTACTATGGGAACTATAATTTTTTTGAACAACGTATGCGCGAGCATACGAAAGTAGACACTATCGAACGAGTTAATCCTAGTGTTTATAGCATAATGCTAACCGATGGGAGAAAGTTAAAAGTATTTATCTGCGAGTGCTATTCTTTTGATACAGCCGAATATATTGAGTCATGTGAAAACTATGGTCCAGTACAAGCCGTAGTCATCAGTTCTAACTGGTGTGGTTACTCACTTGATGTCAAGCGCCATTGCATGTCTGAGCAGGTTGGCGTGTTTGATACTGCTGGCTTTATGGCAGCCATAAACAAAAATGAATATTGGACCTACCTTACAGAGTATGAACGAGAGTGCTTTAAAGAAAATGGTTGGCGTTGATATTGACAATGTCTATTTATGGTTTCGGCTCATACTTTAAAGGCGCCAGCGCATATCAGGATATAGACTTATTAATAGTCCATAACTCAACTGACTATAGTGCTTGCTTAGCAGCCATTTCATTAAAAAACTCAATACTTCAAGAAATAGGTAGCGCAGGCGTTTCTATTCTTTCTAGAGTAGCAGAATTAGAGTTCGATTTTATTCAAAGATCTCAAGCAATTTTGCTTGTCGAGATTGAAGGTAGTTATAAAGATTCGGAGTTAATGGAGTTATTCAGGAAAGTGAATACGTATAAAAAAACATAACAAGTCAAGCAAGAAGGGCGCGCTAAAGCGCGTGAACTAGCACCACTTTAATGGACAGTAACTTACTGTTAATTAAAGTGGTCTAGGCAATGGGACAAACTAAGAAGCGTAACTACGATCGATATACATTGGAGTTCAAACGACAAGCCGTTAAGTTAGCAAATCATCCTGGCGTTATGTCAAAGGATATCGCGGACGCATTCGGCATTCATCCCGTCATGTTGTACCGTTGGCAAATGGAGCATAGAAACGGCGAGCTTAAGGAGAATAAGCATATGAAGCCGAAGAAGCCCTCACCTAGACGACGAATAACCAGTGCCGACCCGGGCATTAAAAAAGACGTAGAATTAGCCACCGCCAATAAACGTATTCGAGAATTAGAGCGCGCCCTTGAAAATCGAGAAGATGAGATTGATCTTCTAAAAAAGGCGCGACGGTTCTTCGAGAAAAGAAGAAAATAATTTTCGCGTTTATCGCGGAGAACCGTTCTAAGTTTAAAGTTCGTCGTATGTGCGATCTATTTGGCGTGAGCCCTAGTGGGTATTATGCATGGCACGCCAGACCAGAAAGCCACAGGCAGCTGTATGACAAAGAGCTAAAGCAAGTTATTGATGAGGTTCACCAAGGGTTTAGGCGCGCCTACGGTGCGGCTAGGCTTCATATAGAGCTTGTTGAAAAGGGCTACCCCTGTAGTCGCAGACGGGTTAATCGCTTGATGCGAGAAATGAAGATCAAAGCTTCAACCACAGGCTTGTACGCTTGGAGGCCAGGAATGCATGAGTTTTATTCTTCAACAGGGAATCAGCTAAAGCATGAGCAGGCAGCAGAAGAGGTAGGCCGTCAGTGGGTTGGGGATTTCACGTATATAAAGACGAAAGCGGGATGGCTCTATCATGCCGCTGTATTGGACTTGTACAGCAGAAAGGTTGTTGGGTGGTCGTTTAGCCGCAAGCGTAACAGTGATCTCACCAAGAGCGCACTACACATGGCGCTCTCACGTTCGACACCAAAGCCCGGCTGTATCTTCCACTCGGATCAGGGGATTGAATATGCCGCCCATGAATATCGAGACTTAGTTGAGTCGGCAGGAATGGTAAGGAGTATGAGCATGAAGGGAAATCCGCTGGAAAATGCAACGATGGAATCATTCTTCCATACGTTAAAATCCGAGCTTGTACATCATCGAATGTTCGACAATGAAATCGATGCAGTGGCGCATATTATAGAGTTTATCGAATTCTATAATCGAGAGCGACGACACTCGGGGCTGGACTACCAATCTCCTGAGAACTATGAAAAACTATGTGCATGAGTAACAACAAAGTGTCCACAAAAGTGGTGCTAGTTCATCTTCAAAAATGGCAACGTGGTCGACACTTGTCTCATTATGATGCTGTAAAACCGTGGCTAGAGCTGATATTTAATCATATGAGCCCAACGTCCGTTGATGGGGCCAGCCAAATGCTGTCACTGTTATTTCCTATGGAGCGGGTTTTTGAAGACTATGTTGCCGCAAGACTTAAGCAAGATCTGACTAGCTCTTTAGTAAAAACCCAAGTAAGAAACCAAAGCCTAGTCAGTTATAAGCCTGTTGGAGAAAGTACAGACACCAAGATGTTTCAGTTGCGCCCAGATCTCCATATAACGACTGATGGCATGAAGACTATTGGCGACACTAAGTGGAAGCTTATTAATGAGGATAGCCCTGGTACTAAATATGGCGTAAGCGAAAAGGACATCTATCAGATGCTTGCGTACAACCAGACTTATCAGAAGGATGAGCCTGAAGGCTCCGAGATATGGTTAATCTATCCAAAATCAGAACAATTCACCCATCCATTACCACAGTTCAAATTTGATAATGGTTCGGTCATCCGGGTTTTACCTTTTGATATTGATACTGACCAGTTACTCGGAGTCGTCGATACTGAGGTTCACGAGGTCCTGTAACAGCATATTGATAAATACACATAACAGTTATAAACGATAAGTTAAGGATACTTATGTTAATAAAAAAAGTTATAATAAATAACTACAGAGGATTTTCTAAGTTTGAAGTTAATCTGTCAAAATTAACACTTATTATCGGTGAAAATGATTCTGGAAAATCCAACTTTTTCTCCGCGTTGACCCTTCCTTTAAGTGGTAATGACCTTGGCTTTAATCGTAAAAAGTTAAAAATATCTGACATAAATTCCAAGTCAATATTTGCCTTATATAAAGCGGTTATAGATGGAAAAAAAGATAAGGAACTATCCTCCCTTGTACCTATTGTCTCAGTTTATATAGAGCTGGGTGATCCCAATGGTGAATATGAAGAGGCTCTTCTACAAAAATGGATAACCCCTGATTCTGGCGGTGACATATTTGGCATAAAGTACGAGTTCAGACCGAAGTCAGACTCCGATCTATTGGAGTCAGTTAAAGAGCTTTTAAAAGGCAGGTCAAATGTTGATGATGCAAAATGGTTCACTTTTCCGCTAGAACATTATGATTACCAAATCACCTCTACCAATAACGGTAAGCCAATATCATTCAATGATTTAAAGCGATTGGTTGTGAATCATATTGGTGCCGAAAGAGATGATTTTTCTGATGATAGCACTATGAAGGCTAACGGTATTCTTTCAAGGATGCTTTCTAGCACCCTTAAGGACAACGAGAAATCTGCTATATATGCTGCATATATCGATTTTTTCGAGACAATAGAGAAAACAGATACGTTTAAAAAGATAATCAATCTCGACCCTGGTTTTGAGAACTTTTCTGACCATATTGATAATCTTGAATGTATACCGAATCTTCCAAATCTAAAAAATATACTCTCAAATATTACCTTGCAGTCAGGCAAAGAATTTCTCTATCAAAGGGGGTTGGGTGATAGGAATTTAATTTACATTATACTTTTGTTCGAATTCTATAAGTTAGAGAAAAAATATTTTAATTTATGTTGTATAGAAGAGCCGGAAGCTCATCTCGGTGTCAACAACCTAAGACTGGCAACAGACTTCATATACAAGAGCACAAAGAAATCAAAGAAGTCTGATGAGAATAGTCTCCTGCAAACTTTAGTCACATCACATAATCCAACTGTAATTAATAAGTTAGATATATCGAATGTTTTGGTATTCACCGGCGAGAAGCCAGTCTCGCTAAGGGATGTTACAAAGACGCTTTTAGACTATCTAAGAAAAAGACCTAACTTCGATATTCTTAAGCTTCTCTTTACTGAAAAGGTCATTTTGGTTGAGGGTACAACAGAGGAAATGTTAATTAATTC
>Ga0206127_1000519_pt1 | contig 46641 bp, 32 predicted proteins | sample Helgoland_Spring_6_FD_148646 | JGI IMG/M metagenome (GOLD analysis project Ga0206127, IMG submission 148646) | Pelagic subsurface seawater microbial communities from Kabeltonne, Helgoland, North Sea - Helgoland_Spring_Bloom_20160419_1 | ecosystem: Environmental > Aquatic > Marine > Epipelagic ...
TGACATCGCTGGCACGAAGGCCACGATCCTGTGTTGTCGGTTGCGCCGCGGTCGGCCTATTGAGAGACAGGAAGCTAGAGGACATCCAGCCGGTTCCCCAGTCAGACCTAATTTGCGCCCATTGTCCTTGGTCAAGAAGCAATTGGACACGGGTGCCTTCAACCAAAACGCCCATGACCCGATCAGACGTAGACGGCCCGGATCGTTGATTGACTCGTGTCCCCGTCACATAGACGTAAGCGGAACGAGCCGTTTGCGGTGCGGACGTCGTTGGCGATCCGTAAGATGTGGATTGCGATGATGTTGAATCGAAGAAGGATCCAATCAGCGCGAAGAACGCCACAGCAATAACGAGCGGCACCATGATTTGTCGCTGAGCCCTACGGACCGCCCGCCGCGGTGCAGTGATTGCACGGGTTACAGACATCGGTCGGGATCTTGGTGGGTAAGATTTGGTGCTGCGCTTCGGGGCCGGACGCGGAGCGTTGTGATTGGTCTGTGCTGAGGTCCGCGATGATGGCTCGCGTTCCAACTTCAGGACTTTATGCAGGCTGGCATATTGAGCCTTACTCAGACGTGTGTTGGTTCCATCCTTCTGAAAGCGTTCGGCCATGTTTGTAAGAAACGACTCTTCCCAATCGTTCCCCTGACCAGATTGCAAACGCGCATCAATGCGCGATTGAATCTCTTTGGTGCGTTCTGGAGAAAAGGGCATCGACTGTAAAACCTGCGCTCGTGATATGCTGCCCAACAAAAGTCATTTGTGGCGCGGACACAATAGACAGGGATTACATTGAGATAAGGTCAAGCTAATCGGAAAACGGGAAAATCGGACATCCACCGTCATGACTTAAATGAACCTTTACTGCAGATCAGCACCGCGCATCTGAATGTCTACCCACGATCTTGAGAACGAAGAAAGGGCCACCCGAAGGTGACCCTCTCTGACTTATGCCTCGCCCGATGTCTTCGCCGGATCCGCGACCCGCATCACCGTCAGCCCTTTCGCTTCGGCTTTCTGCCCGAGGTTCAGCGCGACCCCGTTGCCCCCGAAGAGGACAACTCCCGTAGCGGCGAACTTATCGTCCAGCATCTCATCGTTGCACTTGAACGGTGCTGCACGTCCGTGTGCGGACCAGCGCGGATCAAAGCGCGCTTGATTGATACCCCGCGCACGCGCCCACCGCGCCGCGATCATTTCCGCCCCATGCTTGCCGCCTTTGTGGCAGATGAAGATATCCTGATTGCGATTTTGCTTGATGCGATCCCGCACCTTGTCGAGGGTCCGGAAGATGACGTCGATGTCGGTCCAGTCGGTTGACCCCGACACGATGAGCGGTACGCCTTCGACTTTTGACTTGGCGGCGGTCTCACGATCATGCTGCTCCAGAAGCTGCTTGGCTTCAAAGACGGCACCTGTCTCTTGCGCCCGAACGCTGGCCCGCGATCCCGATGCAGGGATGAAGGCGTTCCCGGTCTCTGTCTCGTAACATTCCGCAGCCGCCTCCCCCATCGTCTCTATGGCGTCCACGATCTCGCGCAACTGCACGAAGCGCGCCTGTGCCTCTTCCAGAGCCGTCTCTGCGATCTCTGATCCATCGTGGCATTTTGCCAGTGCGCCGATCTTATCCGCTGTGCGATCAACTTCCTTGCCGAGGGCAACCTTGCGGCGCTGCAGGATTGTTGCCAACCCGTGCGCGAGAGGTTCGATCTCTCCTTCAAGTCCAGTATTCCGCAATTGCCCGAGCAGGGTCTCAAATGCTTCGCGGATGATACTGTCTTTCAAGATATCGTCCTGCGGGATTGGCAGGTGTGCGTCTTTCTCCGTCAGGCCGAAGAGTTCGATTGTCTCGTATGTTGTCGCTTGATCGTAGGCCATGTGTTCATCTCCAATGTTTGAGTTTGATGACCACCACATGCGTGTGGGGGCATGGCCGATTTCTGGTTCACCGAATCTGTTCGGGTCAGGGACGGCGCAGCCGCCAGCTTGCTGGGCGTAAAAGTTTTCCAAGCACAACGCTTACAAAAGGCGCACCCTCGCGGGCACGACTGACCTCCGCACACACCCCACTCTTGCCGAAAAGTTTTGCGATCCTTGAGGCGGGCTGATTTGGGGGCCATCCGGAGGATATGCTTCCACAATCATGTGTGTGTGTTTTGACGCCAGGTTTGCCCGACGCGAGCAGGCAAGCGGCGGGAGCCGGACACGCAGGCGGTTGGAGCGGCGGGATCGTTTTGCACCGCAAAACAGACCAGAGTGGAAACCGCAGGCGTGGCCGGATCACGACGTGCTCGCGAGACGGACAAACCGGGACCCATGAGCCGACACCGCGGTAAGGCCGCATGGCCGCATGCGCGACGGACCGCAGGGCCGTTCTCACCTGCGACACGCGAAGCCGAGCAGGTGAGGTCGTTAGGTATTTCGTCAGAGGTTCAGTTGATTGGCGAGCACGTCGGAGCGGACTTTGATATTCTATAGCTCAAGGTCAACGGTGCGGGCAAAGTGTGCTTCCTCTGCATCTGCGCCAATGGCAGCTTTAAGGTTCATCTTTGACTGAAGGCGTCCAAAGCCAGATGAATGAGACCATGCTTCGGTGCGTTAGCTGGCCACACTGCGAAGACATCAATCGTGTGCAATTCCCAATCGGGCAGCACATATTTCATTGATCCAGCATCCACATCATCGTGAGCCAGAAAATCCGGCACGATTGCAAGCCCGATGCCCGACTGGGCAAGCCGATAGAGTGCCTTCGCATCATTCACAAAGATACGCGCTTTTGGCTTGATTGTTGCTTGAGTGTTGTCGGCCTTGCCGAAGGCTACAGGGACATTCTGAGCGGGAGTGAGCGCCAACCAATCCCAACCGACAAGGTCTTTCGGATCATTCGGAACTTGCCGTGTTGAAAGATACTCAGCAGACGCGACCAGCTTGCGTTGGACTGAAAACAGCTTGCGTGACGTGGCTGAGTTTTTGGCCTTCGGACCCATTCGGATCGCGATATCGAAACCATCGTCAATCAATGCACGTCGTGTATCAGAAAAATCCAGAAACAATTTGATCCGAGGATACGTTTCAGAAAAAGCAGCAACCTGTTTGATGAAATGCGATGTTGAAAGGACAGACGGAACCGTCAAGTGGAGTTCACCGCTCGGTGCCGTCGCTAAAACAGAGAGATCGGCCAATTCACCCTCAACGGCTTCCAGCATCTTTTGGGTTGCTGCAAGCAACCTGTGCCCCTCTGATGTCAGCGTTAGCTTCCGAGTTGAACGATAAATCAACGCAACACCGAGGCTTTCTTCAAGCTGCGAGACATGGTGACTGACAACCGATGGCGACAGTCGCAGTTCCCGTGCAGCCCCTCGGAAGGAGCCGTGATCAATCGTTTTGGCGAAGATTGCCATCTGGCGCAATCGATCAATCATTATTCAAGTAATCCGAACAGTTAAATCTATTTATGCCATCTTATGATTGTATCTGGATTTGTCCATCTTGGTTTCATACCGCCCGCAAAACTGCGCGGTAACATCATTGACCGACCAGGAGACATACCCATGAACGCGTTCCGAACAACTCTCGCAGCGGCCTCACTTGGCCTCGCATCCATCGCAACAAGTGCTGCAGCCGACGATAAAGCTACTGTGCAGACTTTTTACGACCTGCTCAGCAATCCCGGCTCTGAGGCCCAAGTGGCTGCATTTCTCAGTGCAACATCAGAAAACTGGGAAAGCGTTGGCGACTATTCCGGCGACAACGAGGGCCGCGATGGCTTCGTCGGTCAGATGGGCTTCTTCAGCCAACTCATCCCAGACCTCGATTGGTCCGTGCAAGCCATGCATCAGGACGGTGATTTCGTGACCGTTCGCAGCCGTGCAACGGGAACGCCGACAGGTCCGTTTTTCGGCGTCGACGGTGAAGGGCGCAGCTTCGACATCCTGACCATCGATATCCACGAATTGGACGATGGTGTGATCGTTCGCACTTATCACGTCGAAGATTGGGCCAGCGCCTTACAGCAGCTTTCCGGCCGGTAATCAAAACCCAACATTGGAGTTTACACTATGTATAGACGACAGCTTCTGACGGCATCTGTAGCCGCAGCAACCGGCCTTGCCCTCGCAACATCAGCGAAGGCGCAGACCACCGACGAAACCCAAGCCTCCTTCGACACTGTGATGGCCTTCATGGGGGCGATGGGCAGCGGTGATATGGACAGCATGGGCGCGCTTATGGCGGATGACATGGTCTGGCAGAACGAAGGCGACCCTGACCTGCCATGGATTGGTACGTGGGAGGGCAAGGAGGCGATCTTTGGCTTCTTGGGTGATTTCTCACAGAATGTTCAGGTGACCCATTGGGAAAATCAGGATGCCTTCGCCTCTGATGACACGGTGGCCGTGTTTGGTCGGATGAAGTTGCTGCTGACAGGATCACGCGCAGAAACGGACGAGTTCACTTTTGCTCTGCGGGCCAAGGTGCGCGACGGTCAGGTCGTGCTTTGGAACTGGTTTGAGGACACCTACGCTGTGAGCCAAGCCTTTCACGCGACCTAAATCACTGACAATCAACGCTGCGGCCCAGACCAATAGGACTTTAAGATGATGACGTTTACAAAACTCTGTTTGATCTCGGCCGCAGCTTCCATGCTGGTTATGTCTGCGCCTGCAATCGCCCAAGATAGGTCCTTCCCAATGCGCGAGACCCCTCGGCCTGCAACTACGGATGGGGTGCCGCATGTGCAAATCGACGTGCAGGCAAACCCTGAGCTATCAGAACAAATGCTGCGTCAGGTCGCTGGGTTTCCCGGAGTTGTACTCGGGGCGACGCGCGTGTCTCTCCCCGGTGCCGTCGGGTTTCAACTGGCGGGCGATGTCTCCATAGCCCAACCGCAAGCCGTTGTTGGGGGCCGCGAATTTGCGCATCTCCACCCCGATGGCAGCCTTCATGCGTCGCTCCATCCAGACACAGCCCGTGCCGCAATAGATGCCGGTTGGGCCGTGGCGCATCCTTGGGCGGATCAACGCACAGGTTGGGAAGGGTTCGTGATGATCTATACACCAGTCACCGAAGCCGAATTGAACGTGGTGCTTCAATTGTTGCGCGGGTCATACACCTTTATTACAGGCGAGTTATTGCCCGAAGCATAACGATAGCCGCCATTTGTGCAGCGCAGCATCGCTCAAAGTGCGCTTAAACCAGCCCTTCGCTGCGAAAATCATCTATGTCCGGTCTGGGCCTCACCTAGATATCCCATCCGACAGCGGTACCAGCGTGTCAGTGCCCGATTAGATCGGACAAAACACGACGCCACATGCCTACACAATATGACCTGGACGCAGTGGCACACGCTCACGCTCGGGGCGCTTCAATGCTTCCGCATACTTTCTGGCATTGCCGTCGATCCCGTCATGCCAAAGCTTCGATACAAAGTCGCGGGCATCCTGCACTGTCATATCTTTGAGCATGGGTGAAAGGGCCATAAAGAGCTCGTCCTCGGTGAGGGATGCCGCGCGACACATCGCATCCTGATAATAGGATGGATCGTTCAGGACATATTCGCTCAACGGCATCAAAGCGACATTCTCGGCCGGGATCGCCAAGAAAATCGTATCCTGAATGGTTTCTAAAAAGTCGCGACGGGATGTGGAGACCGGTTTGCCCTCGCTCTTCGCGTTGGCGTAGGCCTCTTTCGTTTTACCCAGCTTCGTCGCTGCATAAGAAAACGCTATTTCCCGCTTTTTGTCTGGTAGCTCAAACTTGGTATATGTCTCAATGCGCGTGATCAGCGCAGTGATTTCCACTTCGAGGTCAAAGTTTTCGAACCAAACCCGGTCCATTTTCGGTTTTCTAGCCATCCGCCCTCTCAAGAACCACGCTACGTTAGTATATCATTGTAGCAAATTTGGGTGGTTCGACAAGGCCGCAGATAACAACGAAGGTGTTGCAAGTGCCAATCAAAGCACCGGGTTAGGCACGGGTGTCTTTCAAGCACACTCACACAAAAAAGGGGAACCGCGTTGCCGCGGCTCCCCTGCTCTGTCAGTCGATGGTCTTGTTGCGATCAAGCAACCAGTGACAACCCACCGCTTGCGTCGGGCTGCTGATCATCGCTCTGCACAAATGGAATGATCGAGAACGTCTGCCCGCCGCGCTGCTCTTCGTTCTGCACGGCATTGACCCGCAGATCACCGTCAGGCGTGTTGATCAGCAACGAGAGGTATTCATTGCCGGTCCGGGTGCTTTTCGCCATCCAGGCGGAACCGACGCGGATCGCTTTGCCCTTCGGCGAGCTGACCTCGATCCGGTAGTCGGGATGGGTTTCCTCGGTCTTGTACTCGTTCTCGATGAGCATGAAATCCAGATCGAACATCATGTTGGCAATGTAGCCTGCGAAGGCGTTGTCGGCATCCATCGCCGTCAGCTCGCCCGAGATTGAGCCGGATTTCATCGTGCCGTTTGAGACCAACGGGATGATCTCGAAGTCTTCACTCTTGGCTTTGCGGGCTTCCTGCGTTTGCACCGCATTAACGCGGAACGGGCCAAGTCCAACATCGATCTGCATCGAAATGTAAGGATTACCACTGGTATTTCCGGTTTCATTCCAAGCCGTGCCGATACGCACCTTGCGACCGGATTTATTGACGGCGGTAACGTCGAAGTCCGGGCTGCGCTCGGACATCTTCGGGCGCGTCTCCAGCTGGATTGCGATGTCGAACTTGGTGCTGTGGATTGTGCCGGTGAAGACAGTTGCTGCGGTGTCGACGTTTTTGGTAAGGGTTCCTGCGAACATGGGTCTTATCCTTCTTGGGTTATCGGGACCTGACATCTTGCCAGACCATCCGAGATTGCTTTGTTGACCCCTCATGGGATCACAGAACAGAAAGCCTGCTTTCAACTTTCTCCCTCGGTCTCCAAACCCGCTGTGCCACATTGTGAAAAGCTAGCATCGCCAAACGCGCTCCCCCGTTCTTGAGATCATCTCATCTGGCGCATCCAGCCTCGATCACTGGTTATTGTTTGCACCCGCAACGTAAAATTCCGCCTCATCCCCGTTCAAACGGGTTCCCGACTGATCCGTCAGCCCAATGGTGCCGCCACCATGGCGATAGGTGATCAGGTATTGGCCGAGGGCGTCTTTGTGCACGATGTAGCCCGTGTTCGCCCAGTGGACGGTCTGACCCGCATCCACTGCGGCTTTGATAGCTTCAATGTTCATGTCGGTCTCCGGTATGTTTTTTGTTCGGGCAAGAAGCCAAAGCACCGCGCGTTGGCGCAGGCTTCGGCGTACGAGGTTTGCAAGGCATGCAGAGCACTTGCCCCGCTGATCAGGCCGCGTTTCGCGTGCTGCCGCCGTTGTCACCAGTGATGCGGGCCAGAATGGCAATCGTATCCATACCCTCACCGTGCGGCACGAACACCCGCAGCTGGAAGGCGATGATTTCGGTAAAACATCCAAGGGCCTTGAGACCCTCAATCGTACCCCTATTGGCTCCACCAATCTCCAAGCGCACATCACCCGCAACGCGGCGGCGCGTGAGCGTCAGGCCGCGGCCCAGATCGACCGGTGCTGTCGTGCCAAGGGCCGCCGTCAGCATCTCACCCGGTGTTTCGGGCGTTCCTGTCATGAACCGCGCCCGAAGCGCTGCGGCCCCCTCCTCGCTGAGCGTGCGGCCTATCATGCTGGCACGGCCTTCGGGCGTGACGCGATAGATACGCTCGTTGCTTGTCGGGATGGTTTTCCAGATCGGCAGCAACAGACCCGTGAGCAAGTAGAGCTTTGTCGTGGTGGTCGTGGGGAGATCGTCAGCCTCCTCGTCCCAAAGCCGGATGAACTCTGATTGCTCGACAGCCTCCCAAGCAGAGGTTTTGAGCTTGCCCTCTTCAAGATAGGATTTACCAGTTGGGCGCACGACCTTGCGCATCAGGGTGACCATGTCTTCGTCATACATCTGCATAGGACGTTTTGAGATGAGCCCAACCCGCCCCGATGCGCGATTGACCATAGGGATTTTGTCGAAGTTGTTGCCGAGTGCACCATCGGCGCGCGCAATGTGAACAGGATCCGTCACCTCCAATCCGATGATACGAGTGACTGCACCCGATTGCGGGCAGGTCCATAGATCCTCCGCCGAGACCTGCCTTATCGTCTCGCCTCTCAGCGTTTCAACGCCAAGATCAAGCGTACCTGCGTCCCGCGCACGTTCTGTTTGGTCCGCGATGCGCCGCATGAACTCTGCAAAGAGCGCATTCTGCATATGGATCGGCAAGGCCAGCACCCGATTGAGGAACCGCTGGATGGGCGGCAGTTCTTCCAGCAGCACGCCATCCTTGTCGATCAGGCGCAATGCCGTCCAATCGGTGAAGACCTCATAGCCCATCGCCTCCGCACGCCCTGCGGCAAGATCGGCGTAGTATCCGCGCAGTGCGGACCGCGCGATGGGGCTTTCGAGATTGTCTTCCTCGCGAAACATGCCTTGCGAGCCTGTCTCGCGTTGGCCTTTGGTGAGCGCGCCAAGCTGATCGAGACGTTTGCTGATTGTCGATGTGAAGCGTTTTTCACCATGAACGTCCGAGGTGCAGACCCGGAAAAACGGTGCACTGACCTGAGCGGAGCGATGCGTCCGCCCAAGTCCCTGAATGGCTGCATCCGCGCGCCAGCCGGGCTCCAGCAAGTAATGGCGACGCCGCTTCTGGTTTTTGGCCGTTTGTGCCGCATGATAGGATCGCCCTGTGCCACCCGCATCTGAGAAGATCAGGATGTTTTTCTCCCCATCCATAAACGCCTGCGTCTCGGACGAATTGCTGCTCGCAGCGCGCTTTTCGATGAAGAGCGCGCCGTCGCTGGATTTGAGCGGGCGAATAGATCGCCCTGTGACTTCAGCGACTGCCTCATCCCCGAACGCCCAGAGGATTTGATCCAGTGCCGCGGGGATCGGGGCCAGCGCCATCAGGTCCATCATCGCCTCGTCCCGCAATGCTAAGGCTTCACGGGAGACGACCAAGGCCCCTGTTTCATCCCGCAGTGGCTCTGCGACGACATTGCCGTCAATTTCCACAAGCTTCTGGGTGTGGATAGGAAAGGCCTGTTCGAGATAGCCAAGCACGTAGTCGCGCGGCGTCAGCGCGCCTTCGACCAGCTCGTCATCGGGGTCCATCACCTCCAAGCATCGTTTCAACAGGCTCTCACCGGTCGAGACCACTTGGACGACGCAGGCAAAGCCATCGGATAGGTCCTGCTGAATGGCGCTGACAATTGATGGGGCTTTCATGCCCATCAGCAGATGATTGAAGAAGCGTTGCTTTGTGCTCTCAAACCGCGACTTGGCGGATGCTTTTGCAGCAGACGCATTTGTTTCTCCCGATGCATCATTGACGCCTGTCGCGGTCAGCGCGGCTTCGAGATTGTGGTGTATCGTGCGGAACGCGCCCGCATAGGCATCGTAGATCTCCGTTTGGGCGGGCGTCAGTGCATGTTCCAGCACATCATATTCGACCCCGTCAAAGCTCAGCGCCCGCGCCGTGTAGAACCCGAGTGTTTTGAGATCGCGGGCCACCACCTCCATGGCGGCCACACCACCCGCTTCCATCGCTGAGACAAAGCTCTCGCGGCTGGGGAAGGGATATTCTGTGCCCTGGCCCCAAAGCCCGAGCCGGGAGGCATAGGCGAGGTTGTGGACTGACGTGGCCCCGGTCGCCGAAACATAGAAGACGCGAGCGCGCGGAGTGGCCAATTGCAAACGCAGCCCCGCAAGACCCTGCTGGGACGGTTTAGCCCCCCTGCCCTGCTCCGATCCAGCCGCATTCTGCATCGCGTGGGCCTCATCGAAAGCGAGCACGCCATCGAAGTCGTCACCCATCCACGCGAGAAGCTGGTTCAGGCGCGTGGTGCCGCATTTGCCCGCGGACCGCAGCGTAGCATATGTCACGAACAAGATGCCGTCGCCCATGGTGACAGGTTGGTCGGGCTTCCATTTCGAGAGCGGCTGGATATCTGCGGGTGAACCGCCGAGATCGGTCCAGTCTCGCACGGCGTCCTCAATCAGCGTTGCGGATTTTGAGACCCAAACGGCTTTGCGACGTCCCGAGAGCCAATTGACCAGGATAAGGCCTGCGCACTCGCGTCCTTTGCCGCAGCCGGTGCCGTCCCCGAGGAAATACCCCAAGCGGTAGGCACGTGCCTCCGCATCTTCATCACTGCGCAGCATCTTGGTCTGGTCGTCATCTATGGTGAACTTGCCGGGCAAATCCCTCGCATGGGCATCGTTGGCCATGATGATGGTTTCCAGCTGGGCCTCAGAGAGATGACCCTCTGCAATCAAGCGGTTTGGCAGGCGCAGTCCCTCGGCGGCCTGCAAGGACGGCAAAGGTGGTGCGACCGAGGCCATCGCAATGCTTTCAACCAGCGGCGTCGGGTGTTCCTGTGCACCCGCAATGTCGATCCGCTGCGGGCGATAGCGGGCATAGATCTCGGAGATGGGGGTGTTTTCGCGCGGGGTCTCGAGCGTGGTGAACGACAGCGGTGTCGCTGCGTGTTTGGGAGTTTTGGCGGCAGATGCCTTTGATGCGGCAGGCTTGCGTGCCTTGTGGGACGCGGGTGGCATCAGAGGGCGCCCGACATTCAATGAGCGTGCCGCCGTCACAGGCGCTGCAATCGGACGCGCCTTGGCGATCCGGTCCACGATACTGACTGCTGCATCGAGATCATCGACGGAGGTTCGGATCATCTCGACGTCATCACTGGTCTTGTCAAAGACCATCACCTGGGTTTCCACGCTGGTGCCGAGCTTGCGATAGACATGGCCTGGGATGGTTAGAGCAAGCCGCGGTGTGAGAAGGCACATTGCCCGCGCCCAATGTGCTGCGTCGCGCTCGGGGGTGAAGCCCATCGGCATGATCGCAACAAGACGCCCTCCGGGTGCCAATCGTTTAGCGGCCCCAATGAGATGTTTGGCAGCAATGTGCTTATCGCGGGAGCGATCGACCGAGGAGGCAAACGGCGGGTTCATCACGACAACGCTAGGGGCTGTTGTTGATGTCAGCAGATCATCGATATGTTCCGCGTCATGACCCGTCGCCTGCGCGTCGAACACCACATCGAGCAGCCGCTGGCGAAACGGATCAACTTCGTTGAGCATGACCTTAGCCCCTGCTCGCTTCGCAAAGCCCGCCAATGAGCCGGTTCCCGCAGAGGGTTCCAGCACGGTCTCGCCTTTGCGGATCGCCGCCGCGCGCACGGCGAGGGCTGCGTAAGGAAGAGGGGTCGAAAACTGTTGCAGGCGGATCTGTTGCTCGGACCGGCGGGTTTCGGTCAAAAGCCGCATCGCGAGGTTCTTGGCAGCGCCAAGGGGGTCTGACCCGCGTACGTCCGAGTAAAGTGTCTGAACCGCAGCGGCCTGCATCATGTCGTAGGCTATACGCCAGTTCCATTCACCGCTGGCATCGCTGCCGCCGAAGGTGTCGCGCATGATCTTTGAAAGAGAGGAACTGCGCAGCGGACCGCGCGCGATCTCGGCGGTGATCAGCGACAGGGCTAATTTAAGCTGAGCGTTAGATGGGGATTGATCGGAGTGCTTCTGGTTGGGATGGGCCATAATTTCTGTCCTTTGTGATCCGGTTTGAGGTTCACAGGACAAAAAGCCCCCTCTACGCTTTGCAGCGCGGAGGAGACCCCTAAGGCTAGAATACCGCGGAGAACGCGATGTGGGCGCTCCTACGGCACCTGCTGGGCAAAAAACTCCGCCAACACCGCACTGCCCTTAGCCATTTCGCGACTGATGAGGGTCGATCCCACCAGTGACGCCATTGAAAGCCGCACAAGGCTGCCGGTTTCCTCAATGCGGTAGCAGCGCCGTTTTTGACTCCCACGCCTGTAATGGGTTGCTGTGACGATCTGGCAGGTGCTGCCATCGCTGAGCGTCACAGGGGAGGCGAGTTTGATCTTGTCGCCCTCTGCGTAGTCAGGGATCGCTGCCCAGTCCCGACACCGCTGCCGCCAAGCATGGGCGTAGCTGTCGGGGTCTTTCAACTCGGACAGCAGATTGAGAAGGCTCAGCGGCGCGCGGGATTCGCAAGGACCAGCGCTTTCCTCCATATCTTTGTAGCCCCAGCACCCGTCGTCGTACCGGGTCAGAAATACTGCACCAAAGGTGAACGACCCGTCCTTATCGGTCATATAGGTCCTATCCTCCAATGGTGCGGCATCATGGCTCTCGACCTTTGCGGCCGCATACCACGTCGAGCCAACCTTGCTGGCTTTGACCAATGTCGTGCGGCGCGCATCTGTCTCGAAGGTGCAGAGACGGGTGACCTCTGCCTTCTCATCGGCGTAGGTCTGAACCCGCCGGTCGGTGTAAAACAACCAGCCCATTATGCTGCCCTCCGGTCTTCTAGCTCCATCAGAGCATCGAGCGGCACATGGTAAGGCTGCATGGCATCGAAGTCTTCGCAGTTGCCGCAATTCTGAACGATGGCAAAGGTGTCGCAGGCGTCCTTGAGGACCACTCGGAAAGTGCCACCCAAGCCTGACGGAACCTCATAGGTGCCACCAATCAGGAAGTCTGAGGCGCGACGGACGAAGACACGGATAGAATGCCCATCGGTTGCCAGCCGAATGGCCCCCTGCCCTCGATCAATGAGCGTTTGCACATCGTCCAGGATGTCTGTGTAGAATTGCCCGGTCAGATCGCGGAACGCCATTTGACGTTGTGCCATCCAATCGCTGTCCCGAAACGGATTGATGCCGTTCGCAAAGGCAAAGCTGGGATCGGACTGCTCGGTGGTGACAATACGGGTGGTAGAGCCGTCAATGCCGTTGGAGCGCAGATGCACGCCGTTCCCAACGATGAGGATCAGGGCGGGCTTGTCGACTGGCCCGTTCCAATTGGGCAGGAAGGTTAAACAGGAGCGCGCGTGCGTGATTTGCGCCGCAACAGCGGATGCGGAGAACTTGAGAATAGCCATGGGGATGTCTTTCTTAGAGTTTCTAGGGAATGTCGGGATCTGACCCGCGCCTGGTGTTTCCAAGCGCGGGTCGCCTCAATGGATCAGGCGGCTTTTGCTTGTACGGGCTCGGTTTGAGCGGCGACTTCCGCCGCGTCGACATCCAAGCTGACGCCACCGGTCGTTTGCATCATCGGCGGGCACCACGCCGCAACGGCCGCGTGTTGTGCCTCTGTGAGGGTCGCAAATGGCTCGGCGAAGAGCTTGTCGCAAAAGGCGACGATCTCTTTCTTGCTCATGGAGGCAAGTGTCACCGCCTCCTGCGCAAGGCCGAGCTCTTCGCCAAGGATTTTGAGCAGCCATGCTTTTTTGAACCGGTTGAACAGCGCCGCGTTCGGCGTCCAATGCGCGCGAATGTCGGGCATAACCTCGATCTCGAAGTCATGCATTAGGCTGTCGCTCTGAGCGCTGCGGGCAAAGCAGGATTGCGTGGTGCTGGCCGTGGCATAGGCGACCAGCTTGGCCTTCTCGCCCGCCTCAAGGGCACGGAACGATGCAAACTGATCTGCCGGAGACTTCGCCTCATCCGCCCAGGACAGATCGAGCGCGTCGTGCGCCTCGGCCACCTGTTCCAGCGATGTGTTGTCGATCTCATCCATCTTGGCGTGGCTGCGATATTCCTTGCGGGCCTCTACCTTGACGGCGTGGGTTGCGCTCATGCCGCCAAGCACGTCCGTAATCAACTTGAACAGCGTCAGATCGAGCGTGGCTTCGGGATGCAACGTCATCGCCGCCCCGAGGGCCATTGCCCGTTCGGTCTTGAGGTCTTGGGTCAGCGATGCTGGGTAGATGATTGCGTCTACTCCCTGCCCTTCTGCGTCACCAGACGTGCCGCCGGCGCTGGTCGTCTGCGCAGTCGCCTCAGGCTTGTCGTCTGGCCTTACCAAGCCGACATGCAGCGTAATCTTGCCGTTTGACCAGGATGCGATGACGCCACCCTGCGCAAGGTCGTCTGGACTGTAGGCCTCCCGCAGATCCCGCGCCTCTTCTTCGAGCGCATCCACTTGATCGTAAAGGGCATTATAGGCATCCGTCTCGAGCGTCTCATCCTCCATTTCGAGTTGCAGTTTCTCGAGCTCCTCCGTGATCGCATCCACGCGCTTTCGTCCCGCCACATCGGGCTCGATCGGGCCGGGATAGACGCGACCATATTCCGCCATCGCTCCATAGTCGTAGCGCAGCAGTGCCTCGGCCCACGCGAACCCCATCTGCGCCCGTGCCTCTTCCGCAGCGGCCGTGAGTTTTTCGACCATAATGACCTCAACCAGCGCGATGTCTTCCAATACCGAATGCTCCTCGAGGAGATCGGCAGCGATTGGACCGCCCCGCGCCTCGTATTCCCCGCGCACGAAGGCCCCGATATCGTCGCTCACCTGCACACCGCGGGTTTTGAGCGCCTGACGCACCGTGTAGGCCTGCACATAGCTGTCATCGCTTGTTAGAGCCTCGAACACCTCAAGCTGCACGGCCTGGCTCGGATGGTCCGCAAAGGCCTTCATCGTATCGAGCGTGATCGTCTTGGTGCGGGCCGCCGCGCGGATGTCGGGATGGATGAGGCCATAGCGCAAGCGACCCTTCACGGCGGCGACTGTGGTGCCGAACGTCTTGGCAATCGTCTCAGGTGACTGCCCATCGACTTCCATCATACGCGCAAACGCCTCGAACTCGTCGATGGCGTTCATCGGGGCTTGGGTAATGTTTTCTGCGAGCGAGAGCGCTGTGGTCACATCGCAGTTGTCCGGCACCAAGCGACATTCGATCTTGGTTTTGTTGGTGAAGCCCTTGGCGGTCTTGTCGGCGACCAGTTCGTTCAAGGCAGCGCGACGTCGACCACCTGCCAACACGCCGAACTTGCCATCGATCTTTTGAACCAACAACGGTTGGATGATGCCCAGAACGCCGATGCTGGCCGTGAGGTGAGCGATAGCCTCTGTCTCGTAAGTTTCAGGTGAATTGCTGCGCACATTGGCAGGATGTGAAGTGAGATCACCAATGGCGACCGAGATAGATTTGAGAGCATGTGTCATGTGATGTCCTTTTGAGAAGTTGCGCCGCGCCGAACATTCGGTACGGCCTGACCAATCCCCAGGGCGGGGATCACATGAAAAAAGGCCCGCTTTCCCTTTGGAGGGGTCAGCAGGCCTTCAGATTGTGCATCGTTTGTGAGGTTGGCCCCCTGCCCTACCAGTCGGATGCCATCATGATGGTCAACACGCGCATGGTGGTTGCAGGGTTGTCAGGGGTTTCAGCGCCGTAGCGGAAATCGCTATCCGCCTCATAAAGATCGATTTTCCAGAAGACCTTCTGCCCCCGAATATCCACGGCACCGAAGTCGTGGCATCCGTCTGGATCATTCTCGGGTTCAAACACGTCGAACTCACCTGTTGCTTTGACCGCCTCAGCCATGAAGCCATCCTCGGCCTCCGCAAGGGATCGCGTCACATGCATGCGGCCTGCAATGGGCTGGTCCGGCGCAATGCCAAGGCAGGCGAGCTTGCGGAAGGCATCATTTTGCGCCGCGATCGCTGCGATGTCAGGGCCTTCGGTTTGAGGGAGTGCGGAAGTGGTCATGGGCTTGTCCTTTCGAGAAAATTGAAAACACAAAACCCAAAGCTTGCTTTCACTTTTTGGGAACCCCGGTCTGCGACAGCACCAAACCTCTCATGCCGCCTGATCGGTGGCCTCTACCTTGCCCGCCTCCGACCTCGCGATCAGATAGTCGCAGGCCTTCTGGGCATCCGCCGCGTGTTTGAAAATTGCCGATCTGTCCGAGCGCAGCACACGTAACCAGTGGTACAAATACGACGCGTTCAGCTCTAGCGTATGCGCAGTGAATCCAAGCTCCTGGCCCAAGAAGCAGGACGTCAGCTCGGCCACGATCTCTTCGCGGGAATAGGCTGTGTTGCCAAACCGGCTGAGACCGTAGTCTCGGTTCAGACGATGGGGTGCCTTGGTGGCATGGGCCAGCTCATGCGCCCAGACCCCGTAAAAGTTCAGTGGGTTCTTGAAGCGAGAGATATCCGGCATGAAGACCTTGTCGACGGGCGGATTGTAGCGTGCCTCGGTCCCACCAAAGACCGTCGCAATATCGATGGCATCAAAGAACGTCTGCATGTGCTCGATTGGCACGGAGGGCGCATGATCGGGGGCCGGACAGGCATCCGGGTGGAATGCCTCCGGCAAGCCCTCGATTTGATCGGCATTGAACACGCGATATGACTTCTGGAACCGAAAGACGCGGGCTTCATCGGCATTGCCATCGTTGGCATCCTGCTCATCATCGGACTGCGTTCGACTCTGGCCATAATAAACAACAACAGACGAGCGTTCGCCCTTTCGGATCTTAGCTCCAAGAGTATTCGCCTGCGGCACCGTCAACCAGAACGGAGAGGTATATCCTGCCACCATCGTGCGCATGGTGAGCAGGAAGTTGTTCACGCCCTGATAGGGCTCAGAGTTGTGGCGCAATGGACGCGCGCTGCCGCCTGCGGTCCACGGTTTGCGCCAGGGCAGAACACCACGTTCAATGATGTGGATGAGTTCATTGGTGATAGCCTCGGATGCGTCGAATTTGGACGTGCGGGAACGGGCCATGGTTGGCCTCCTTTCGGTTGAAGTTGATTAGGAAGGTTGGGTTAGGTCGCGTGACCGGCGCGCGGATCGTTGATGATCCGAGCACCGAGGCGTTCGGCAGCGTCGAGATAAGTCGGGAGTGGTACTCGGCTTGAGGCCGTCCAAGGTTCCGAATTGATCTGGCCGTCCATTGTGACCTTGGGCAGGTTTGCGAAAGCAATGATGTCCCGGACGGGGCGGCAGTCGATCAGCGGCGTTCCAAGCCGGACAGCCAAGCTGGCGAGCGGGAAGCGTTCAACGGGGGCATAGAGCGAGACTGTTGTCAGCCCGAGGTGAAGAATGGTCCCTCCCCCACCGCAGCTGACATAAGCGTTGGGGTTGTTGATCGCAGTCCGAAGGTAGCCAAGGTCACGTAGGATCGTTTGGCGTTCCAGCCGATGCGCCGCATCAAGGTCACCAGTTCTTCTAAGCTCTCGATGTCGCCACCACGAGCGCGCCTCGGCGCGCAGCACGCGTAAGACTTCTGTTTGCATGGGAGGTTCCTTGTCAGGACAGACAGGCCGGAAACCGACCCGGACCCGTCAGGAACACACACAAGGGTTCCTTCAGACAGTCCCAAAACAAGAAGGAAACTTTCACTTTCGCACAGCACTACCACCCAAATCAGTGTCTAACCGGCCCTACAGACTCTTTCTTCTTCTCATGGGCTGAAGCAATGTGTCCCAAGTCAAAGTCCCATTGGTAAGTCCTTGCAGGAGATGGAATGCATAGCCACGAGGTTTCTCAATGCTTTCTATGCGCTCTAATAAGTAACCTAGGGTTATAAACGTTTTTGCTGGACCAAGTTTTTTTATATCGAACCAAAGGTTACCTAAGTCGAGATGGTTTGCGATATCGCTCATTCGACGTTCACAATCTATCTGGCTACGTGCTGTTCTCAGTTCAGCGCAGAGTCTAGGGTAGGCGCGTTCCATCTCGTCTGGCCCAACTTCAATCTTAAATGAATCTTCTTTTTTAACTGACTGATTCAAATGAGGTTCTTTGTGCCCCTCATTTTTTGGGGCTGTGTCCCTCAAATTTTCTGTCTGATCAGGGGCAACTTCTTCAATGTGAGAGGTAATATTCTTCAACAAGGCCGTTAGAGCTTCTTCGGGCGAACGCCTGCGCAGGAGGTTTCGAGCAGTGTTGAAGAAGGCTTCAAGATCTGGGCGGGCCGGGAGATACCTCTTGAGGCTTGCGAGCGCGATTGCACACTTGTCTCGTAAGATCGATAGGCTAGCAGCGCGTTCTTTATGCGTTTGATTTATTTGAACAAATTCAGAATATCGCGCTGATAGCGGCATCAAAGAAAGTCCTGTGGCGAGCACTATACGGCCACTTGTGTCTCTTCGAGCCCATCTTTTGCCGTTGGCGCTGGAGCGGCGCGACAGGAGGCCAAGAGAGACGAGTTTGGTGATGTGCCGTTCTACGGTTTGAACACTAACATGGGTCCGCTTTGCCAAGGCAACGTTGGATGCAAAGCAGATATGCCCGTCATCTTGTGCGGCAGAAATATGATCGCCCTTGATGAAGGAGATCATGGCACGCAGGAGGGAAATCGATGTCCCCTTGAGCCCCAAGGGCTCTCGGATGTCTTCTATGACCTGCAAGAGTGTCCACTTTGACGGGGCAATATCTCGCTGCCCCGCTGAATATACTGGCGAGTGGGCTCCATTTGGAGCCAGTCCTGTCACTGTTTTCATGATTTTGTCGGCAGACAAAAAATTCCCATGCGCTCGGAAGCGTTTTTTCTTGTTCGATGATTCGGGGACTGCTACCGTTTAGTTGTCTAGTCTAACGGCGCTTACGCGCTGCAGCCCTCGAAGCTCCGGCTTCGGGGGTTTTCTATTCGCCGTCCTCCTTTCTGCTTTGGCCTCGGGTGTCATCCTGCGAGTTTACAGCTGTAAACTCCTTATAGGATTTGGTGATGATGTCTTCGAGATGGCGGTCGAGCCATGCCCCGAAGGCGGCATCCTTGCCAGTCTTTTTAACGGCAAGGGTGACGGAAGAATTGCTAGATTTGATCGTAACGCCTGGTGCGGGCGTGACCGCCCTGCCCTCTTTTGGGCGTGCACCGCGTCGGGCGATCTCTGCCAAGAGCCGCTCCAGGCGATCATCTGATGAGAGATCAGGATCCAGTTTCGAGAGAAATGAAAATGCGGCGCTTGCGGTAACCTTCTTCGCGATGAAGGCGTCTGCAAGCGCCGTCCACTTCGGACGGCCTGACTTTTGGGCAGCGCCGATGGCGTCGCCGACATCGTCTGGGACATTCTCAGTGACTTTGGTGAGATGGGACAATCCGGGCGCTGACAAGCTCAAGACTTGCCGCACCGTCTTTGTGTTGTGCCCCGCAACCTGAATAACGGCTGCGAAGCGCGCTTTTTCATAAAACGACAGATTGCGGCGTGCAGCATTCTCGAGGCCTTTGGCAAGTAAGGCTGAAGCGTCATCAAGGTCTTCGACATTGGCGCGAACCTTCAGTCCCAACTCACGACAAGCCTTGAGGCGGCGGCGGCCATAAATGACCTCGTATCGTCCGTCGCTACTCGAGCGGCGCACAAGGATGGGCACCTGTTGGCCTCCCTCTTCGATGCTGGTCTTGAGGGCTTCGAACCCGTCCCCCCCTTCATCCGAGTTTACAGCTGTAAACCCGTCAAGACGGTCTTTCGGACCCCATTCATCAATCAGCTTTGGATCAATCTCGCGGATGGCGGATAGAGAGCCTTGGAGAGCACCAAGTGCCGGAGCGCTGGTATTTGGTTTGCGCTCAGAGGTGCGTGGACCGGAATCTGCAATCGTCTTGGCGATGCCGGAGAGACCTTGAAGGGATTTACGGGCCATTAGCTACGCCCCCATGATTGGTGGATCATTGCTTCAACCTCTTTGCCGATCGCATCCATTGAGTTTTTCGCGCGATCATAGGTTGCGCGGGTCATTTCTGATTTCACGACCTCGTAGATCGATTGTTTGAGCATGGTCGCGTCGCTGATCGCAGTGCTTTTGAGGGCTGTCGCGCCCATGACGCGATCTTGAAAGAGCGCGCGCATAAAGGACGTGAGCTGTTGTGATGGGACGTCTGTCGGCTCATCGCGTGTGATCAGGAACTTAAAGTGATCGTATTGCAATTCCGCGCCTGCTTCTTCGATGACGCCCATATAAGCACCCGCCAGTTCCAAGAACTGTGCGGTTGAGGAGACGTCGAGCATGGATGGCGTGAGGGGTACAATCAAAGAGGTCGCTGCGGCCATGCCAGAAATCGTCAGGAAGCCAAGCTGAGGCGGGCTGTCCATTAAGACGACATCATACTGGTCTTCGACTTGAGCGAGCGCACTTCTTATTCGTGTGAAAAACGGCTGATCAGGGCTCGAGTTTACTGCTGATTCCGTTTCAAACTCTGACAGGAGCAGGCGGGAAGGGGCGAGAGACAGCCCTGGAAAATAGGTTTCGACGATTGTGTCGGCAAAGGGCACGGGATCGTCGTACCTAATGGCATCATAGACAGTTAGTCCGTCAAATTCGATCTCTGGGCTGATTCCGCACATGGATGTCAGTGAGCCTTGGGGGTCTAGATCAACAGCCAAGACCTTATAGCCTTGCAGTGCGAGAAAATGGGCCAAATGGATTGTCGTGGTACTCTTACTCGAGCCGCCCTTGAAGTTCATCAACTGCCAGACTTGTAGCTTATCTCCATCCCTCCGGCCGGGAAGATAGCGACCCTTTTTGCGGGAGGTTTGTTCGAGGATCTGGCGGGCATTCCAGATGTCGCGCGCGGTATAGTAGCGACGTCCAGCGCGGATCTCTTGAGGCTCGGGCAGGGTGCCTTCACCGTGCACTTTGCGCATGAATTGACCCGATACACCCAAGAGTTCGGCGGCCTCAGGCGCGCTGAACAGGCGTAGGGATTTCGTGTTGTCGGGCGCGAAGGCCGACAACAAATGTTCGCGGATCGCCGTGGTGAGGCGCTCTGAAATATCGGTTGCCAGCTCCGACGGTCGGTTGGTAACGATTGGTGTCACGGGAATCATGTGGTTGCCCCAAATTGCTCAATATGGCTTTTTTCGCGCCACTTGGGGATAAAAGCTGCGATTCACAGCCTTAAGTCAATGCTTTTTTGCCTATTTAGTGTCTAATGTGCCGTCATCCGCTATATGGTGCAGCGTAGTGGATCAGTTTACAGCTGTAAACTTTGAGCGTATTTGGCTGGTTTATCCACTTTTCCGCGAACGACTTTATCGTTGATTGGGGTTGCTGTTGTCCCCGGCCCGCGAAGTTGAGGTAAGTAACTCGTATGATTTAGATGGTCGTATCGGAATAGGGCAGGGGGGCTGCTTCGCATGCCGGTGGTCCGCGAGAGTGAAGAGGTGATGGTCCAAATTGCTCCGTTGATGGATCATCTTTCTAATTGTGAGTTCCTTTAGGTAGCGCAAAGGATCGTATCCCGAATGGGCGGAGACGCTGATTTTGCGGCTTCGGGCGCAGCCAAGAGCCTGGTCAGCGCCTAAGCGCTGATGTGCCAGTATCCGTGACTGAAGAGTCTGATCGAATCTCTTGCGGTAGCGGAACCATCAGAGACCTGTTCGCGTTTGGGGTGAAACCGGCTCGGATGAGGAGCCGTTGGGTCCGGAAGCAATCGCTCGGTCCGTGTAGTTGCCTTCTCACAATCGGAGTGGTCGGCGCAGAAAAGCGTGATCAGCGGGGAAAGCAGATTCGGAATTGGCCTTCCAAATGCCAGAGTTGCGCAGGTGCGCACGGATTTTAGATTGAGCCGAATTCTGTTGAGAGTGCTTTTCTGGTCCGGCGCGCGCTCCATTCTATTGCGGCGGGGTAGGGGGCGACTGTAGAGATGTCGGTGGCAGTTGAGCTGATCGACCGGTGCTGCTCCCAGACACAAGCTCGACACGGCCCTTTGTTTCCGCTTATCAAGTGGTACGCTGTAGCTGATGGTTCGTGAGTTCTGGAAAGCTGCAAGAGATCCAATTTTAATGCAATCACGGCATTCTCTGCCTCTTTGGTTTGGGGCGGTTGGCCTTGATATCTTTTTTCAACTCATTTTTGACGGGCCTTCAGCAAGGTACGCGTAGAAAAATTGAACGATCACAACATGGTCTTGGTTGCGGCCTTTGTGCGCGCGGCTACGTATGAGGCCTCTTCGGAGTGGCGCTTCCGACCTAACTTTCGCGCATGTCATATGCGGGATAGTTGGAATTTCTTGACGGGTGCCATAAAAAAATCTAACTATCTCGTATCTCAAGTGCGCGAAAGTTAGATTATTGCTCTATCTCATTGGCGAAAACCTCGACAAGGACCGTGCTCACTATCAAGCTGAGACAGGAAAACTTGTTCAACTTATGCGAGGCATCTATGTCGACGCGGACGCAGACATAGATGCAATTGTTCTGCGGAATGCGGTGCGGATTGCGCATTATCTATATCCAAAGGCGTATCTCTCGGCAGCCAGCGCCACTCTGCTCGCACCTACGCGAGACGGTCGCTTATTCATAAGCGGGAAACGAAATCAGCGTACTCGGATCAGGTCTCTGGAGATCATCCAGAACGTAGCGCCAGATCAGCCAGCGGTCGCGACTGCCATTGTCGATGATGGGGCAGGGGAGTTCAAAGTCGCCGTCTCGTCGATGCGGCAGCGATTTCTTGAAGCTTTTCGGCAACGCAGCGAGCACGCCAGCGCGATTGATGAAGGGATGCGGACCGAGATCGCCGCGCGTCTTATTGAAGAATACGGCAGCCCGTCTGCCGCGGCGGATGCGGTTTGGGCGCTAGCGCGCGAAAACAAATGGTATCGCGAGGGGGAGCATACAGAGCGATATTTGTTGCGTTCTGCTGTCGCGGTGGATGTTCGCAACGAAGCAGCACTGACGTTCTCGGTTGCTTGGCATGGGCAAATCGTCGGTCAGCTGGGTCATGACGGTTTTGAATGGCGATGGCAGCCGCAAGACAATTTCAACTTGCCGCTCGTGCAACAGCGGGTTCCTGGCAGGCTACCCCCCTTCATCCTCTCACTGTTGCCTGAGGGATGGCTCGAGAAGGTTCTCAAAGACAACGACGAGCGTGCGGTTCTGCGCTCGGGCAAACGATATATGTCCAACATTACGATCAGCGAAGACGCAACCGAGCTCGCATCGCTCCCCGTAGACATGCTATCCGTGTCGTTGTCCCGATATGCCCGCGACGGCTTGTTTACCGGAAACTATGCCGGCCCCGGGCGCGGTAAGCTTGAAGCAGATTTCGAGGCCGGGCTGGCGCGCCTTTATGAGCGGGCGGACACACCGCGCCTGTCTGGCGTTCAGATCAAGGCGCCAATGTATTTAGCGCAGGATGGCCAATTGTCGCCGAGCGCGGGCTTGCCGTTCACTCACATTTTGAAGCCGGCGGGAACTAGCGGATTTCAGGCGCTTCCCGTGATCGAGTATCTTGCCATGACTCTTGGCCGTGCTTCAGGGTTGGAGGCACCTGACATCGCTTTGGTAGCAATGCCGGATGACATGCCCCCTGCTTTACTGGTCGAGCGCTTTGATATTCGCACATCGCCCGAGGATGAACGCCGCTTTGCTTTGGAGGATCTGTGTTCGGTCCTCGATCTGCCCCCCGATGCGAAGTATGATGGAACAATCGAGAGGATAACGCGTGCTGTTCGACCGCTGTCGACATCTGCCGGGGAAGATCTGCAGTTGGTCATCAAGCGCGCCTTATTCGCTTGGTTGATCGGCGACGGCGATATGCACCTGAAGAATTTAGCGCTTCTAAAGATTGCCGACCCTGTTGCGGATCGCTTCAGCACAATTCGCCTCGCGCCGCTCTATGATGCGGTCACGACGCGGGTGTTCCCGAGTCTTGAACATGATCGCATGGCCCTGAAGCTGAACGGCAAAGATGATCGCTTGCGGCGTCGTGATTTTATGCAGGTGGCGGCGATCGCCGGCTTGGCTGCAATCGGTGTGGGCGAAGAGATTGATCATTTCTTGCAGGGCTTCGCCGAAGCCATAGATGGCGTTTCTCTGCCTGATCTTCCTGGTATGGACCGTGATATTCAGGAGCGAGCAGAGGCTATGGTTGCCCTGTGCAGGGAGCGGGTTGCGGCATTCTCATAAATATAGAGACTTTGTAGGTCGCTTGAGAAAAGCGAAAATGCTGAATTTATAAGGCAACCCGCGCGCACTCTCTCGACCGGGAGGGGTCATCCCTCCCGCTCTGTCTATTGCTCTTCTTGTTTCGGCAAATTCCAATTGGCAGCAACGATCTCATTATCAAAACCAAACGCCTTTTCTTCGCAGGGACCAATTTTCAGCTTGAAGTTGTGACACTCGTTACCCACAAATGACTGGTATTACTTTATTTTAGACTTGGGTATTTCGCCGACGATGGATGAGCAAAAAGCACCACCTATGGACCTACAAGTTCTGCTCAGAACCAAAGACTTTCTTGTAAGTCGCACACAGAAAACTCTAAATGCACCTCCATTTCTAGCGCTCGCAATTGAGTTAAGCCATCTGCCAGATACGCGAACTGCACTCCAAGCCTTGGTGAAAACAGGCTTCACGCCGCAGAAATTGCTCCAAAAATTCCCAAACGTTACGGCTTGGGCAATATGTGCTTCGTTGCTCGAAAACTACGGCAAAGGAACCCAAGAAATATGGCCACTGATTGGTCGATTGTTTGGCAAAGACCCCTCGCTTCCAGCGCGTACAGAAATCGTAGCCTCATTCAAATCTGTCTGCCGAAAGATTGGATTGGTGACAGATGGTTTTGACCGTAATGTTGATGTCTTTCTAATTCATGTTGGGGTTGCACGCGGGCAGTTGGGACATGTTGCAAAGGCGTTTTTGCAGCAAGAGGCGGCCAACGGCTTGCCTTCCTCTGACGACGTCGTTCAATTGAACCGTTGGGAAGACGATGCTGTTTTGACATTCTTACCGGTCGGCGTGCATGTTCCCGAGCGCCCTATCTTGCACGACGAAACTGCGTGGATGGCGGCTCTTTTCCTAAAATGGCGTGTGAATCCTACAGAGCTTCGAGAGCAGAGCACTTTTGCTGCGGAGTTCGCGGACACTCTTGAGAAAATCGAAAAAGATGTTGGCTCGACATCACTGCTTGCCTCGCAGCCCTCGCCACGGCTGATTTGGCTGGATGGTCGCCCACAATTACAGGTGCCTGCCGGTGCCGGAAGGCTACAGGTCAACATCGGTTCGCAAACACTCAGACTCAGGCGTGGTCAAACATGGCCACTACTTAATCCGATTCCCCCAGATCTTACTTGGGTCGCAGATGGGGAAAGCCGCCATTTACCGCTATACAACGCGGCTTTTGTCATCTTCGAACCAGAAGATGGCCGACAGTTGGTGCCTCGCAAAGGAACCAACGAATGGATTGTTCAGACAAGTGTGGCGACGGTGACCTCTACCCGGGAATTCACGGTGGATGGGGTTCCGGCTGACCTATTTGGGCCCAACCTCTATGTTGCTCAAGTAAGTTTGCGGGAAAATCCTGCCGAACTGCGATCACCCAACCAAAGCGTGCTATTACGCGGCTCCAAAAGAACCAGGATTAGCATCGAAGGCCGCCCAATCGCGGTGCAATCCGGCAGAGCTGGCAGTTTATGGTCAGGTGACGCGGACATCGTGCTGGAAGCAGCGCTTTACACAGATCGCCGTGTAACTATTAAAGTAGAATGTTGTGATCAATCAGAACGTGTCCATTGCCAACTCGATGAGAACGATATTGGCCGACTGTCTGTGGCCAACATCCTAAAAAGTTTGGGGCTAGATCAGACGGGTGATCCCATCCGCATCGTTTTAACAATGCTGCGTGACGCGGATGGCCAATTTATCGAGACGCGTATCAGACGGGAAATATTCGTTTGGCCGACTTACACTGGCTTGGATGGCGTCACTTTCCTGTGCGCAACGCCACCTTCAAATTTTGTGGAAGCATCATCCAAACACGTTTTGCACGACGCGTCCGGCAATCTTTGCTTGGATCGCAGGGGCGGTTACGACAAAGCCCTGGTTGGGTTTGATATTGACTCTGAAACTCGCCAGTTTCTCGTCGATTGGCCCGAGATATCGATGGTGTTGGAAAGAACAAACGGCACACAAGAGCCGTTGATGCTTGGGAGCGCTATCGTTCTGGGCATTGATGATTGGAACAGCTCACTTGTTGTTCGATCTCCAAATCGTCGGGCAACTTTGACCATAGCAGGTCGTCCGTTGGAACGGCCATTCGCCAATACCGGAAGCTGGGCAATTCCGCTTCGTCAGCTTTACCAAGCTCACGACAATCACATTTACTTGCTCAACGGTGCCGCTCGCACTTTGCTTGCGCGTATTGAGACAGTTGCAGCACCAAAAGAGCTTACAATAAACCACCGCGCAGATGGGGTCACGGCCCGGATCTGTGCCCCTTTTTCAATTGGTGGGGTATTGCTTGTCGCCGAGGATGAAGATGGCGAAGTCGTTTCTAGCGAATTTAGCTACGATCATTTCCCGACAGACAGGCCTGCAGAACCAAAAATTAGTGCGAAAAAGTCAGCGGAAGACAGCGTCACTATACTGCTCAAAAACTCGCGGAGTTCTGAAAAACTGCGATTGTTTGACATCAGTTTGCGTGAAGTCGGTCGTCGCACCTGGACGCGCCTCTCTACAAATCGCGGCGATCGCATAACACTTGCGGTTCCAGCGTCTGAACCGTCCGATCCGTCCGTTGACGCCATGACGCGTGTTGACGCCTGGATGAGCCAATGTTTCGCAGCAGAGTGTTGGGATGGTGGCTTGAATAGGCTGTTGACGAGCCGTTGGGCAGAAGTTGTTCGCGCAATTGATCATCACGCCGGTGGCCGTGCCGCTGTTCTCAGCCTTGCCCATGCGGAGGAGGGAGATTTCAACTGGCTGCCCATGAAACACGTCGTTGAGATCGTACCTGAACTTCACTCCGCCGAGGCCTTTGAATACTCTTCCCTCAAGGCGATAGACTCGCAAATTGGAAGAGCCCTTTCAGTGTTGAGCTCAATCGGACGAGGCCAGATCCGACAAAACCCATCCATAGACACCCGCGCATTTCTCGGTTTCAAGAACGCACGGTCAGCAGATCGCCTCGGAGAGGAACTTTCCGGCTTTTCGACGCTGCGCCTCATAAGTGTTTTGCAAATGCTCGGCGTTTCTCGCGCGTTCTGGGATGGCCGAACTGTGCTTGGACCCGAACATCGACAGGCAGCTATGACCGGTTTGATAGAGCGCTGTGAGGACTGTCGATTATTCACAGGAGACGCGGCAGAAGGCCCCATGAGCCTCAGAAGCGCGCGACTCAATCAACTCATGCAAGGTGTCATTAAGAACAGCCCGAGCATCCCGAAAGGTCCGGAGCATGATGAGCAAGACTATTTACTTTGGATCGATCAGACCCTCATGGCTTATGCGAGGGCAGCGCGTCGCCGCAAGGTGCCTGAGTTTTTTGATACGGTCGCTCAAGCGACTGGGTTCTCACTGGCTGAAACCAAAAGATTGTTTGGTGAACTCCTAAGGTTGGCTCCAGAATTGCTCACGTTTCACTTATTGTGCCAAGAATTAGAAAGACTACGTTCATGAAAGACCTGCCTGAGCATAACGATGATCTCGACCCAGTTGCTTTCAAAAGAACTTTAGCGACCCGCCTGCGTGATTTCACCCTATCTGCAGCGTCCATTTCGCCAGTGTATGCGCCTCGCCTCGCGTCTGCCGTTGAAACCCTGATTTCGCGCCACCCTTTCGTAAGCGGTCCTTACGTCGAAAGCCTTCCAGACTTCGAAAAAGGTGAATCAATCGCAGAGCTTGTTGCGTCTGGCGTTCTTTGTGAAGCTTGGAAGCCAATGGGGGAGAAAGCTCCTGCTTTGTTTGAACGCAAACTTCATCTGCACCAAAGAGCGGCAATTGGACGAGATGAAAATTACCTTGTGGCGACTGGTACTGGCTCGGGCAAAACCGAAGCCTTCTTGTTCCCACTTATCGATGCGCTTTTGCGTTCGGGTCCAAGCAAACCGGGTGTTAAGGCGATCCTTGTCTATCCATTGAACGCTTTGGCGACGGACCAGATGCATCGTATTTCTAAGCTTCTGTTCAAAGAGCTCGGCAACCCCGGCCTCACGCTTGGGCGCTTTACGGGCCAAACAAGCGCACGCGCGGGCAGGGCTGAAATAGAGCGGGAGATCAGTGAAGCACCAAGCTTTCAATCCGCTTTCGGATACGATGAAAAGGTTCCCAAAAACTGGCTCTTGTCGCGCAAAGAAATGTTGGAGAACCCGCCTGACATTTTGATCACCAACTATGCAATGTTGGAGCATATTCTACTTTTGCCCAAAAACCGCGCCCTCCTCAAAGGGGCTGACCTGCAGTGGATCGTGCTCGACGAATTGCACACATACACTGGTGCCCAGGCAATTGAAGTGGCCTTCCTTCTTAGAAAGCTGAAGGCCGCGTTAGACATACCCTCGAACACACTAAAATGCGTTGGGACATCTGCCAGCCTTGATCCCTCTAGAAAGGACGAACTTGCAAGATTTGCAGAAGATCTGTTTGGCGAACCTTTCGGCGGCGGAAGCGAAGCAATCATCACGTCAAAACGCGAACTTCATCCCACCTTGAAGATCGACAAGCCGATTAGATCTCTAACTGCAGAACAATGGATCAAGCTGGGCGAGGGTTTGGCCGAATTAAAAAGGGATGGCGCGCTCCACCCCGATGAAGCCAAAAACCATGTTGACGACTGGAATGACATCTCCGGCGGCATCCTCGACCTAGCTGATGGGTCTCACCTTGGGAGCCGCCTTTCCGAAGCGCTTTCCTCGCTTGCCGAAGTGCGCCAGACGGCTCTCCTTCTTTTGCCCGCTGAAAATGCTGGGGCCAAAATTTTGCCTTTAGACGTTTTGGCTGCTCAAATTTTTCCCGATGTAGCCCCAGATATATCAACGAAAGCGATGACCGCGCTAATTTCAATCGCTGTTTTGGCAGTTCCCTCGGGTGTTGACGGCTACCCATTGCTACCCGCCAGATATCATATCTCCGCGAGTGCGACTGAGGGCATTTTGGTTGGCCTGGATCCAAGCAACGAGGAGAGCTGGGCAACGCCGGAGATTGGTCGGAATGGACGCGATGCAACTGATAAAACTCCTGCAGTTTGGCCTCTACTCGTGTGCCGTAGCTGTGGGCAGCCATATATCGAAGGCTATGACGATCAGGTACGCATCTTGCCGAGCCCACCTCGCAATGGATCGTCTAAACGCATTGTTCTGCGACTTGGCAAAAGCGGAACAGCAGCAACAGACGATGTCACAGACGACGTAGCTGAAGTTGATCTTGAATATCTGAACCCTGTCGATGGCGAAATCATGGATGGGCCCGCCGATGGTGTGATTGAGCTTCAGGTGGCCAGTACAGAAGAAGACGACCGCGATCGCAAACCTTACGTGAAAAAATGTGTTGCGTGTGGAGCAGGCGCCGGAAATTACGCGGAACCAATTTCCCATATTCACCCCGGCGATGAGGCTGTTTCTGCGATGTCAGCCCAAGCTCTGCTTGAAGCGCTGCCACCACGAGAGCATTCCGATGGTCCAATGGGTGGCCGTGCTCTGTTGGCATTCTCGGATAATCGGCAAGATGCTGCGTTTTTTGCTCCATTTTTTGAACGCACTTCTCGCTTAGAAGCAATGCGTGGGGCAATCTTAGATTCCATCCGCGACGAAGGTGAACCAATGGGGATCCGCGATCTCTCGGACTCTGTCGCGAGGCGATTACGAAAACACAAATTCGCTCTTTATGATCGCAGAGACTTGGAACGCCCCATGAAAGGCGACCAGTTCAAAGACAGATTGTTGGCATTGATCGTCGCAGAGATGACGCTGGCAGCGACGGGTCGAATTTCGCCGGAAGCGTTTGGGCTTTGGCAAGTTAGTCACACAAAACTCGATCAAGTCATCAAGAAGGCACAGGTCGAGCTTTCGTCCGAAAAGTTGACTGCGCTTGTTCCGGGTACCCTCAAGCTCATTCTATTGATGATGAGGCAAAACAGAGCAATCAACGACCTTGGTGGCATCATTGATTTGTCCGACGAGGCTATCTGGGGCAGGGGACGCGGTTCGATTGAGACGTCATATGACTTAGATCGTACGTCAGAGGGCAAACGTCTAAGAACCCTTCTTCCCGCTAAACCGACGACGCCCACGCGGCTTACTTGGGTCCTGTCAGAACGACTTGAGCTGAGTTTTGACGAGACCGCCACATTAGCAAGAGCTTGTTGGAACGCACTTTCTTCGCGGCGAGCGGGCATTTTGCAAAAGCATAAAGCTGGGTTGGTGATCGATTTAGATGGATTGCAGATTGAAAAGGGACGCGACCGTTTCCAATGCGAAAAATGTGGTCGTGTGGCTGGATTTGACGTTGCCGGAGTGTGCCTTGCGTTCCGGTGCACTGGAGCCACCAAACGCGTGGATAGTCACGATTCCAACACTGAGAATTACTACATCCAGCGCTATCAGGCACTTCCGTCCGCAGCAATCGCGCGTGAACATACTGCTGCGATCGGCCCAAGCTTGAGGAACGTGATTGAGGGTGGATTTAGGGAAGGCAAATTCAACCTCCTCAGCTGTACGACAACTATGGAAATGGGTGTTGATCTCGGCGATTTGGAAGCCGTGATTTGTCGGAACGTCCCTCCTGGCATCGCGAATTATCAACAGCGGGCCGGGCGCGCGGGCCGTAGGGCACAGGCGGCTCCTATTGCACTGACTATTGCACGAGGCAGCCGATATGATCAGGCAACATTCAGCGCCTTTCCAGAATACTTGGCCAGCATGCCGTCTATGCCTTATATTTCGTTGGATAACGCTCGATTTTTGCGACGCCATCAAGTGTCTTGCGTTTTGGCAAGCTGGCTCGATACGCGCCTTGCATCCAGTGACAGAAAAGGCGCTCCACGCTTGCGCGATGTCTTGGCAGATCGCCTTGATGCGGAAGAAACGCGCGCTCTTTTGCATGACTTAGACACTTGGCTTGCCAGTGACCAAGGCAAGGCTGCGCTTGGGCGCGCGAAAGAAATGTCCAAAGGATTACCGGCTGGCACTGCCCTGCAGGGCAGTGAGCTTGTATCCCATGTACGCAATGAAATCGGTGGTTGGCTGGATCAAGTGGCCGGGCGCTGGTCAAGTATTCAGCACAGGTATGAACTCGCTGAAACCGAACAGGCATCAGCGGAAACTGAAGAACTGAAGTCGCGCGCGTTGGGGCGGATGAAGTGGGCGGACGGAGAGAAGAAACGCTATCTTGATCGGCTGCTTGTGGAGAGCCTATCGCGCGCCGCCGTTATCCCCACATATAGCTTTCCGGTACATTCGTTGACGCTCGAAATCGTCCAGCATCGCGACAAACAAGGTCCTAGTGAGGGCGAGATCGAGCTGAGCCGCGATGCAACATTGGCCATCTCAGAGTACGCGCCTGGTGCCGAGACCGTCGCCGCCGGCCGGATTTGGCAAAGTGCAGGCATTGCCAAGAGACCCTCCAGAGTGTCTGGCGATGCATGGTTGGAAGAAGGGTTCATTCGTATTTGCGATGCGTGCCAGCATGTAGAGCGCGTGGATGAATGGGATCAGCTTTCCGAGCAGTGTTTCGGGTGTGGAACGACCCAGCTACCAAAAGCACGAAAGTACTTGGAGCCCATCGGTTTCCTGACATCTTACAAGGACAAGGCTGGTGGCGAGCCAGGGGTGAGCAGGCTGCGAACGCGTGCAGTTGATGAAGCTCGCCTTTTGACCCGCGCCCCTCGCGACAAGATGAGCAAGTCTGATCTTGCGCGCGTTACAACGTTTTTAGCCCCATCACATGGTGGTGTTGAAGGTGAGGAAGGCCGCATGGTTGTGGTAAACCGCGGTCCCCACGGCAGCGGCTATTTCCGTTGCCCAAGATGCGAGCACGCGGAAGCTGCACCGCAGGGAAGTAACTTTTCAAAAGCAGAGTTTCCTAGCAAACACTTCGACCCACGAACAGGTGACCCGTGCCCCGTTGAAGCCCTAAAATATCCAATAGATCTTGCGCATATTTTCACAACAGATGTGCGAATCTTGCGATTGTCGGAGGCGATGACAGTTCCATCAGATGTTAAAGACGGTACCGCTTATACCAACGACACCCTGAGGGGAGCCGCAGAAGCAATTCGTCTTGCCGCCGCCGATCTATTGGGGACAGACCCTCGCGATTTGAGGGCAACCTTTGAGAGTGGGACAGACGACTATTTGATCATCTTGGCAGATTCAACGCCGGGCGGCGCTGGCTATGCACGCCGTCTCATTGACGAGCCTCGTTATTCTGCTCGACGTCTGCTGTCGAAGGCATTGGAAATTCTCGATTGTGAAAGGGGCGAGAAATGCCAGACAAGTTGTGTGAGATGCCTGAACGACTATTCCAACCAAGCCTACTGGGATCGCTTTAATCGACACTCATCTCTTAAATGGTTGGCCGCCGTTTTGGCACGCAGCACAGCAAGGCCTGATCATGTTCCCGCCCAAGCGATCCCAAGCGATGCGCCGTCAGGAGATGCTTTAAGCCGCTACCTACGAAACCGGGACCAAGTGGTGGTCGTCGCAAAAACCCTTTGGGGCGCTGAAACCGAAGAGAATTCCATCAGAAGCGCACAACGATTGCGTGATTGGTTGGAGGCAGAACCTCAGCGCAAGGCGACGGTATTTTGTTCAGCTCCAGATGAAGGAAACGCCAACTGGCTGGACCGGCAAATTGCCGCCATTTTGAGGCCGATGGAAGACGCCGGAAGGCTCACATTCCCGATGATGCCACATGCCGTTACCAAGGGAGCACCACGTCTCACGCTTTTCGGCAACGGCGATATGGAAGAACTTTTTGATAATGAAGATCACGCTGCAGCGTTGGCTGGTCTCGGAGAGGGGGTCATATTTCGGTGTACGCGTGCGCCATCTGACACTTGGGCAGGTCGCAATGCAGCCAAAATAATAGAAGCGGCCAAAACGAAGACGTCTTACCTGGGTGCCTTGATCGATCGTCTCTCCATACATCGCTTTAGGCCAGGGGATGTGCGGAACCTCGAGCCAGTGTTTTCGTCGTTGTCAGGGCAACTGGTTCGCATGACGATCGAGGACCCTTGGTGTGGCGCTCGTCGCCATGGACGCGAGAGTCTTTCGAAGTTCATCGCTCAACTTCAAAACTTGGATATCAACATTGGCGAACTGAAAGTTGTTTGGAACTCCGATAACTCAGACGATTCAGCTTCTCTTCAAGCCGATGATCTACGAGATGAAATTGAGCGAATTTACCAAGGAGAGCTGATCTTAGATCCTAAGCGCCGACATGAAGTCCGACACTTTCACGATCGAGTTGTCTACTTCGATGTCGACGATACTGGCGAAAGTTGGCGTGTCGATGTTAGTTCGGGTATCGATAACCTCATGTCCCGAACCAAGGAATGTAGTATTTTCATCGAGCGCACTCAGTAAAACGCTGTAATTCGCGTACAGACAATTTTATATTGACTCCAGCCTTCACGCTCGCTAGTTACTCTGTATATTCAATACAGAGGTTTTCATCATGCGACTCGGCAAGCTATGTGAAATACATTCAGGATACACCGCTCGAGGGCGCCTCGAAGCAATGCCTAGCGAAGGCATGCTTGCGATTCAGCTTCGCGACTTGGGGCATGGTGAAGCGCTAAATGGCAACACCTTAGAGAGGTATGACTTGCCGAACCTAGCGGATCGCTACCTAGTTCACGGTGGAGAAGTGGTCTTCAAGTCACGAGGGGAGCCGAACACGGCAGCCGTTGTCGGCAGTATGTTGCAGGAGAAAATCGCAGTGATGCTGCCTCTTCTTATACTGCGCCCGGACATAACGCGCTTGGCTCCTGCCTATCTGGCTTGGGCTATCAATCAGCATGATGCGCAACGCAAATTGGGTGCTGAGGCACAAGGGACAAGCCTTCGCATGATTTCGAAGGCTACACTCCAGAACTTGGAAATCCCAATTCCCGACCTCGAAACTCAACATCGCATCGCAGCATTGGATGCACTCTCCAAGAAAGAGGGGCGTTTATTGCGCGACCTCGCAAACAGCCGCGAACAACTTCACAGCAAAATTCTAAGTGAGCGAGCCGAATTCGCCTCCAACCAAGGAAATTAACGATGACCGACCAAGTGACACAACAACAAATCAATCAAACCGCTTGGGCCGCTTGCGATACATTCCGCGGCGTTGTCGATGCGGGGCAATACAAAGACTACATCCTCGTGATGTTATTCCTGAAATACATTTCGGATCTTTGGAATGACCACCTGATCAACTACCGTGCGCAGTACGGCGAAGATGAATCACGCATTCGTCGCAGGCTGGAGCGTGAGCGTTTCATCCTCCCAGAGGGCGCCAGCTTCTATGACCTGTATGAACAGCGCACCGAGGCGAATATCGGCGAGTTGATCAATGTGGCCTTGGAAAACATTGAAGATGCCAACCGCGCCAAGCTCGAAGGCGTCTTTCGGAATATCGACTTCAACTCCGAGGCCAACCTTGGTCGGCCAAAAGATCGGAACCGTCGCCTAAAGAACCTGTTGGAGGATTTCGCGAAACCAGCGATGGATCTCAGCCCCAAACGGGTCAACGAGGATATCATCGGCGAGTGTTACATCTATCTGATTTCACGCTTTGCGTCTGATGCAGGCAAGAAGGCGGGCGAGTTCTATACACCTACAGCGGTCTCAGGTCTTCTCGCGAAGCTCGCCAACCCCCAGCCCGGCAACACGATCTGTGATCCGGCCTGCGGCTCTGGCTCACTCCTTATCCAAGCCTCACAGGAGGTCGGATCTGAGAACTTTGCGCTCTACGGGCAAGAAGTGAACGGAGCGACTTGGGCGCTGGCGCGAATGAACATGTTTTTGCATGCTCGTGACGCCGCGCGCATTGAATGGTGCGATACGCTGAATAGCCCGGCGCTGGTGGAAGGTGACCACCTGCAGAAATTCGACGTGGTTTTGGCCAACCCGCCTTTCAGCCTCGACAAGTGGGGTGCCGAGGACGCAGCCAGTGACCAGTTCACACGCTACTGGCGCGGTGTGCCGCCAAAGTCCAAGGGCGACTATGCCTTCATTACCCACATGATCGAGATCGCCAAACGCCAGACTGGCCGTGTGGCGGTGATCGTACCCCATGGCGTGCTATTCCGCGCGGGTGCTGAGGGGCGCATCAGGCAAGCGCTGATTGAGGAAAACCTGCTCGACGCCGTTGTCGGGCTACCTGCCAACATGTTCACTACGACGGGTATTCCCGTAGCCATTCTGATTTTTGACCGCTCCCGTGAGGAGGGTGGCGAGAATGAGGATCGGCGCGATGTACTATTCATAGATGCCAGCCGAGAGTTCACGCCTGGCAAGACGATGAACATACTCGAAAAAACGCATACAGCAAAAATCCTTGAGACTTTTGCTAACCGCGCGGCGGTGGACAAGTATTCCTACAACGCCAGTCCAGAAGAGATCGCGGGGAACGGTTTCAACCTGAACATCCCTCGATACGTGGACACCTTCGAGCCTGAAGATGAAATAAACGTGGCCGACGTCCAAAAAGATATTGTGCGGATCGAGGCTGAATTGATCGAAGTTCGGGCGAAAATGGCTGGGTATCTGAAGGAGCTGGGTGTCGATGCTTGAAGGATGGAAACGCGTTGCGCTTGATGAAGTCGCGGAGTTCCGCAACGGCCTCAATTTCACGCGCGGCGAACAAGGGCACTCTGTTAAGGTGGTTGGCGTCGGAGACTTTCAACGCCATGAAACGCTGTCCAATTTCAGTGACACTTCGGTAGTCACTGTAACCAATAAGATTGCCGAAAACGATTTGCTGAAAGACGATGACCTGCTTTTCGTCCGATCAAACGGTAACAAAGCACTTGTTGGCAGATGCGTCCTGATTTCTGGCGTTACCGAGCCGGTTACTTTCTCTGGCTTCACTATTCGTGCTCGTGTGAAATCCAAGCTGGTTGACCATAGTTATCTCTCCAAGCTTGTTCGATCACCATTGTTTCTAGCCCATCTTCATAGATACGGAGGCGGCTCCAGCATAAATAACCTGAGCCAAGACGCTCTCTCAGAGTTTACATTTGGGCTCCCTCCACTTGCCGAACAGCGCAAGATCGCCGAGATCCTGCGAACCTGGGACGACGCGCTCGAAAAGCTCAGCACCCTCCGCGCGGCGAACCAGCAGCGCTACAAGGCATTGGCTCGAAGGTTCTTCGATCCATGTCATCCCACCTTTGAAGGTCGCCCTAATGCGTGGCAGGAATTCGAACTTGGCGACGTGTTTGTTGAGCGGAGTCAGTCTGGCGAAGATGACGACCGGTTGTTGAGCATCACGATGGGTGGCGGAGTAATCGACCGTGACGACGTGGGCCGTAAGGACACCTCGACGGTAGACAAATCAAAATACAAACTCATCATCCCTGGTGACATCGGTTATAACACTATGCGGATGTGGCAAGGCGTAGCGGGCTTGTCTGAACTTCGCGGCATTACCAGCCCAGCCTATACCGTCGTCACTCCAGTCGCAGACCACATTCTAGATCGATACGCGATCCATCTCTTCAAATCGCGCAGGATGGTGTTCGACTTCGAGCGTTATTCCCAAGGTTTAACGAGCGACACTTGGCAACTGAAATTTGCAGCCTTTTCCAAGATCAAAGCCTTTCTACCTCCTCTTGAAGATCAGGAGAAAGAGGCCAACCTGTTGGATTTCCTCATCGCAGAGGGCGCTGTCATTGGAAAGCAGATTGACGCCCTGACCCAGCAAAAGCGCGGGCTCATGCAAAAATTGCTCACCGGGGAATGGCCAGTCACATTAGATGAGGTGAAATTATGAAGGTTCTTGGATTTCGCGGCGACCCAAAAGCGCCCAGATATGCGATCGTTTCAGAGATTGGCGGTAGCTTCACTTTGGAGAACGCAGCTGATGACACGAAGTTATCGGTTCCAGCCTCGATCTCAGATGACGCGGATGCAGAACGCATCGAGTGGATTTACCGCGAAATTTTGCGTATCTTTGACGAGCACCCTGACATCACAAAGGTGATGATTAAGGCCAACGAATATACTCAGAACGACAACAAGGCCAAACGACGTTCCGCCCACAACGAAGCGGCGGTCATGCTTGCTTGCGCACATCGCAACATGCCGGTTGAAGTCAAGATTTACGCGTCGATTGCTACAAAGAGCGGAGACACGAAACGCCATGCAGAAAGCCGTGTCGGGAAGACTGCCAAATACTGGGATAACAAGATGGCAGATGCCGTAAATGTTGCTTGGTGGGGGGTACGACACCCATGAACCAGCTTGTCCCCATCACATTCTCCTCTGGACTGCAGATCTATAAATACCAATTGATCAGCAAGATTGGCCAAGGATCGTTTGGCGAGGTTTGGCTTGCCAACGATGCAGCCTTGCAACGCGAGTTCGCCATCAAACTACTCAAACCCGGCTTCACCGTGGATGAGCGACTGCGGGAAGGTAGGATAGGAAATCTGGTTGAGCACAACAACCTCGTGCACGTTCATCAGGCTGACGTCGCACATCACCAAAGTGCGGAAATTGTTATCCTCGCCATGGACTATCACGCCAGCGGATCTGTCGAGAAGCTTGCGAATCCTGCAGGGTATTTGGCATTGCCGCTCGTTCTGCAAATCGCGCGCGACATTTTACAAGGGTTAGACCACCTGCATGCGCAGAACTTTTTTCACAACGATATTAAGCCCGGCAATATTTTGGTTGGCGATCAACAACAGGCGATGCTGACTGACTATGGCATCACCGGAATTTCCAACAACGGAGCCCCTGCGGCTGCTCCGAACACATATAGACTTCATAGCGCGCCAGAAGTTCGTGCAACTGGAAATGTCGGCGTCAGTTCTGATATTTTCCAAGTAGGGATGACCTTAGCAAGACTGTTGCTGGGCTTGACGCATTTGCGGTCCATTCTGAACAGTGTCGGACCAGCGAGTTATGAAAGCCAGATTGATACAGGGCGCCTGCTACAGGCAGCAGATTTCCCGTGCCACATTCCAGCACCTTTGCGCCGCATTATTCTTAAGGCTGTGCATCCAGATCAAAACCAGCGCTATGCGAGTTCTTTGGAGATGCGACGTGCCGTAGAAAAACTCAGTTTCCCCGGGTTTTGGACAGTCGATGCGACGGGAGCTGAGCTTGGCGAAGACCGGACACACCAGTATCGATACAGCTCCGTTCCGACCCTAGCTGGCAAGTTTGATGTTACCTGTGAGCGCTTGAGGAAAGCGTCAGGCAAATCTCAGCGAGTAAGCAAATATTGCGCAAAGTCTCTTACTCGCTCTGAAGCTGACAAATTATTGAATAATTTTAAGAAATTTGTGGTGCTAGGCAAATGACATTCAACGCAGCAGAAAAGCACCAGTCCCAAATCCCGGCAATGCAGCTATTGGTGGCAATGGGTTTCAAACCTTTGTCCCAAGATGACGCCCTTCGACTACGTGGCGGACGACAACGAAATGTTGTCTTGGATGATGTGCTGGCTGAGAATTTGATGCGGATAAATGGGTTCACGCATCGCGGCAAAGAATATGACTTCGATCTAGAGGACGCGCATGAGGCTATGCGACGCCTCATGCCGACACCTGACCGCCTAAAGGGCTTGCGCGGCACAAATCAGGATATTTACGACAACCTCGTCCTTGGCACTACGATCACAAAGTCGATTTCTGGCGACTCTAAAAGCTATTCGTTTCGTTACATTGACTGGGAAAATCCAGCGAACAATGAATACCACGTCACAGCGGAGTTTTCGGTTGAACGCACTGGCACGACCAAGACCAAACGATGCGATATTGTTGCCTTTGTGAACGGCATCCCCGTTCTGGTTATTGAAAATAAGCGTCCGACTGAGAGCTTGAAAAAAGCTGATAGTCAACTGATCGGCTACCAGAACGAGGTCAACATTCCGCAGCTTTTCCATTTTGCGCAGCTACTGATTAGCATGAAGCGGACAGAGGCGCGTTACGCGACTGTGGGAACCAAACGACAGTTTTGGCAGACGTGGCGAGATGAGGAAGATTCCGACGACGCCATAGCTCCGCTCATCAACAGAACCATGACCGCCGACGCGAAGACAGCAATCTTTTCCGGTGAGTTTGCCTCTGCAGCGGGCTACTTTGATACGTTAGCGGCGGAGGGAGATCGTGCGGTCTCAGAACAAGATCGGACCATCGTCGCACTTTGCCGACCAGAGCGACTGCTCGACCTTATCAGGAGATTCACGGTTTTTGACGGCGGAGTCCGCAAGGTTGCGCGTCACCAGCAGTTCTTTGGAATTCGCCGCGCAATGGAAACCGTCAAGCAGACAGAGACTAACGGCGCGCGCAAAGGCGGTGTCATCTGGCATACCCAAGGTTCTGGCAAGTCACTGACAATGGTGATGCTGGGGCGTTCGCTTGCGCTCGACAAGACCATTCGCAATCCCCGCATCTTGATTGTCACCGATCGCGACGACCTCGATAAGCAGATAAAGGATACTTTCAAATCGTGTGACCTTGAACCGGTACGTGCAACTAGTGGGTCGCATCTCCTAGAGCTTGTAGAAAACCGGGCTCCATTGGTCACAACGATCATCAATAAGTTCGAAACTGCCCTGAAGCACAGCAACCTCGCTGATGATGACCCAAACGTTTTTGTCTTGGTTGATGAGAGCCACCGGTCGCAAACCGGTCGGTATGGCGGCCATAGTCAGTTCGCCACCAAGATGCGTCGTCTGTTACCGAAAGCATGTTATCTTGGCTTCACTGGAACACCGCTTCTCAAAAAAGAGAAGAACACGATGTCGACATTCGGGCGTTTGATCCACCGCTACGCGATTGACGAGGCCGTAGCTGATGAAGCTGTTGTACCTCTATTGTATGAAGGACGTTTGGTCGAACAACAGGTCACAGGAAACGTCATAGATCGTTGGTTCGAAAAAATTAGTGAGGGCCTGACAGACAGCCAAAAAGCTGATCTAAAGCGTAAATTCTCACGAATGGATGCGCTTTCCAAAACTGGCCAATCAATACGCGCAAAGGCCTTCGACATATCAGAGCATTTTCGCCAGCACTGGCAAGGTACGGGGTTCAAAGCGCAATTGGTGGCCCCATCAAAGGCCGCGGCCGTACGGTTCAAGGAAATGCTTGATGAAATTGGTCACGTCTCAAGTTCGGTCATAATTTCGCCGCCCGATGAGAACGAAGGTAATGAGGATATTGATCAGGAATCCAAGGATACAGTCCGCAAATTCTGGTCAAAAATGATGTCACAATACAAATCTGAGGAAGAGTACAATCGTCAAACGATCGATGCTTTCAAAGGATCTGGTGATCCAGAGATCCTTATCGTCGTGTCGAAACTTCTGACGGGCTTCGATGCACCTAGAAATACCGTTCTCTACGTCTGCAAATCCTTGAAAGAACATAACCTTCTACAGGCAATTGCACGCGTCAATCGGCTCTACGAAGACGGCAATACAGAAAAGCAGTTTGGCTTTATTATTGACTATGAAGGTTTGCTTGGCGAGCTGGACAGTGCTCTGACAACATACAGCGCCTTTGAAGGCTATGAGGCCGCTGACCTTACTGGCACTGTCCACGATGTTCGCGAAGAAATCCGAAAACTGCCTCAACTCCATGATCAACTCTGGGATTTGTTCAAGTCTGTTCGAAACAAGAAAGATATGGAGCAATTTGAGCAGCATCTAAGCGATGAAGCCGTGCGGCAGGACTTTTACGGTCGCCTTCAAGCATTCAGCCGGTGCCTGCATGTATCACTTTCCTCAGACAAACTGCTTGATGTGTTTGATGACGCCAAAATCGACACAATGAAGCGAGACTGGAAGCAGTTCACAGAGCTGCGAAGGTCGGTGCAACTTCGATACCAGGAAACTGTCGATGTTCGTGAGTTTGAGCCCAAAATTCAAAAGCTGCTTGATGATCATGTGGTCGCCTTGCCCGCTGAAGTCATCATCGACGTTGTAAACATCAATGACCCAGATGCCCTCAAGGCTGTAGTCGGGGAAACAGGGGTCTCAGAAGCCTCACGAGCTGACCGCATCGCAAGTGCGACACGTCGCGCCATTACGGAGAAAATGGAAGAAGACCCCGCTTTTTACAGCCAGTTTTCGGAGCTGTTGGAAGAAACTATCCGTGCATATCGAGAACGGCGATTATCAGAACGCGAGTATCTTGGAAGTGTGGTAGATTTGGCAAACAAGGTTGCGAGGAAGGACCGGGGAAGAGACGTTCCAGAGAGTATTCGAGCCAACGATGACGCGCAGGCCTTCTTTGGAGTGCTGAAAAATCGGTTGTCTACGAGTGAAGGAAAGCAAGTTGGTGAAGACGAAACTGCGGCCCTTACCATCAGTATTCTCGAGATTATCAAGGAACATCTGATCGTGGATATCTGGTCCAATGATGTAGCCCAGAACAATTTGCGGAATGCGATCGACGACTTCTTTTTTGATGTACTGCGCGATGAGAAGGGGATTGATCTACCTGTTGAGGATCTGGACGATATCGAGCTCAAGATCATGGACCTCGCGCGGGCGAGGTTCGCGGGATGAGCACTGAAGTTCACAGTCTGAAATATGGTGAAACGAGCATTGACTATCGGGTCGTCCGTAGAGATCGAAAAACCTTAGAAATTGCAGTCGAACCAGATGCATCAGTGGTGATCGCAGCGCCAGAGAACGCAAGCCTTGAGGTGATCGAACAGAAGCTGCGCAGGCGCGCAGCATGGGTTACCCGCCAACAACGCTATTTCACAAAGTTCTTTCCTCGCACACCAGAGCGCAGCTTTGTCTCGGGCGAAACCCATCTGTATTTGGGCAGACAATACCGCCTGAAGGTGGTGCCTGATGTACGAGAATGTGTGAAGTTGCTTCGCGGGTTCATTGTTGTTCAAACCCATCGTCCCAACCGCCAAGAGGTTACAAAGGATCTTGTTGAAGGATGGTATCGCCATCGCGCGCATGTGAAATTTGCAGAGCAAATTGAAGTAAGCATGCAACGCTTTCCCGACCCAGAGGCGTTTAGGCCGAAGGGGATGACTATTCGACAAATGAAGCAAAGATGGGGCTCTATGTCCCCCAATCACCGCCTCTTGCTGAATCGACGACTTATCCAAGCGCCGATCGACACAATTGACTACGTGATCACACATGAGCTCTGCCATATTGCAGAACCACACCACGGCCCTGCATTTTTTGATTTGCTGGACAGGGTGATGCCGGACTGGGATCTGCGGAAAGAACGTCTTGAAACCGTGATGGCGTAATAGACAAGACAGTTTGTTTAGAGATGGGCGTTTGTCAGTAATTGACCTGCTCGAACCCATAATTTCCTTGATAGTCACGCCAATCAACGAAGACTGAACGATGGTAAATGCTCGGGCAGTTGTATCCCCATCGTTCAAGGCCAGTATGTGCCTCAGGCAGTGCTGCCGGAGCAGACCGAGCCCATGAAAAATCGCCTTGGGTTCCATAGGTGCCAAGGTAAATGGTAGCAGATCGGTTGCAGTCTCCATCGCGGCCGGACTCGTTTTGGCGCGCATATCGGACATCATAGACGCGGATTGAGCGTACAAAGTTGAATTCGGGCCCGCTGATGTCGATGTCAGCGCGGTCTTGGACCAACTGGAGCGCAAATCCTTCCGGAGGCAAATTCGGCTTTGGTCCGGCAAGATTCAAAACGGCATTTTCAGAAAGCAAAGGTTCGGTTGCTGGCGACAAAAGTGGTCGCGGGCGATTATGAGCAGTGAACAAAATATCGTAGAGTCGACCTCGATTATCCGACGGGGTAACTGGATCATAAGATGCGCCCATCGGGCAACGCCAAATCTGCAATGGCGGTTCAACGGGCCAAGGTGTGATCCGGCGGATAAATTCGGAGCGTGCACGGGCACATGGAACTGATGCTGGCCAGCCGCCAGAGAGGCACAGCAGTATTGCGCAGTCGATCTGATACGTTTGAGCCTGAACACGATTGGCAAGGCCAACGGACGAACCAAAAAGTGCAAGTACGGCGACAATTGAGTATCTTCGAAATGTGCGAAGCATGTGCAGCATCCTATAGAGTAGGGTGTAAGCAGCATAACTCCGGTAGTATATTATTGCAACTACAAATATATTATTGATAAACTACGCATAATCTATCTTATGTTAAGTTATTGTTCAAACCAACGGATATGTGTGAAATTCGTCCTGCTTGCTAATTCACTTAGCAGTTTTGCCGTACTATAAACTACTCGACCGCCGAACCAACGAATTCAGCGACGAGTTTCAAACGGATACGGTCCTTTGTTGCAATCAGATAGGTTTTTTGTTCCGCAGACATTTCGCGAACAGCGACCTCGGCAATGTTATCCTGTATCAAGCTGCTATTGCGCAAAAAAATAGCCACGCCAATCCCCTGCAAAACAGCTTCACACATCAGAGGAAATGTAGTCATCGATATAGAACGTTTCAACTCAATATCGTGCTGGCGAAACGCTTGCTCTAGAATACGCCGTGTCAATGACCCTTTTTCCGGCAAGATCAAAGTTTCGCCTTCCAGATCTTTCAAGGAGACCTCAGATCGCTGTGCGAAAGGATGCTCCTGGCGGCAATAGAGTACATATTGTGACGTCTCAATAAGGATGCGCTCCCACATGTCATGTTTAGGCGCATCGGTGATCAACCCGACATCCGCCAGCCTATCGCGGATCATCGATGTCGCAGTTGTCCAGTCATACAGGCCGAAATCCACACGAATGTCGGGAAAACGGTGTCTGAAACGTGCAATGATCCGCAATGCAGGCTGCGGCGCGTTGCCAATGACCTTGAGCCTGCCCTCCTTCATCGCGTTGAAACCTTCAAGCCGCTCGGAAACTTCAGCGTCAAGAGCGACCATGCGATCTGCAAGATCATAGAAATCCTGCCCAGCAGGTGTCAGCTCGACCCCATCGCGGCCACGTACAAGGAGCAAGGTGCCAACGCTTTTTTCCAACTTGGCAATGTGCTGGGTAATGGTGGATTGGGTGACGCCCAAGCGTGTGGCCGCAGCCGAAAAGCTCCCCTCCCGCACGACATAGGCAAATGCTTCGAACTGATGATGGTTGGGGCGCATTTTGGTCCTTTCGCGACATCCATAGCGCCCATCGGTTTCACTAATATGACGTCACAAAAGTTAAGTGAACACCGCTTAAGGATTGTCTGTGCCAAGGGGGAATCACATGGCTGATTTGTTGATTACATCGATTACCAAGCGCTTTGCCGACACGCCAGTGCTGAAAGGTGTGACGCTTGAGGTACCTGATGGGGAATTTGTCTCGTTGGTGGGGCCATCGGGCTGTGGTAAATCCACTCTGCTCAGGATCATCGCCGGTCTGGAGGCACCGACCAGCGGGTGCGTCGCAATCGGGGGCGAGGACGTCACTGACATCCGCGCAGCAGATCGCAACCTGTCGATGGTGTTCCAATCCTATGCGCTTTACCCACATCTGACTGTAGCGGAAAACATTGCCGTGCCGTTGCGCATGCGCGAAATGAGTGGGCTGCAGAGGTTACCCTTCTTGGGACGCGTTATGCCGGGTACACGCGATCAAAGGCTGCACATTTCCCAAGCTGTGCACCAAGCTGCGGAAATGCTGGAGATTGCCATGCTTTTGGACCGTAAACCGGGTCAGCTTTCTGGCGGACAGCGTCAGCGTGTGGCTTTGGGGCGTGCTCTTGTGCGAGAACCGGCTGCGTTCCTGCTTGATGAGCCTTTGTCGAACCTCGATGCCAAGCTACGGGTCCAAACACGGGCCGAAATTGCAGAATTGCACCGCAGGCTCGGGGCGACATTCATCTATGTTACCCATGACCAGGTCGAGGCGATGACCATGTCCGATCGTATTGCTGTGATGATGGATGGCGAGATCCTGCAATGTGCTGCCCCTGAGATTGTCTATGAAGATCCCAATGATATCAGGGTCGCAGAATTCATCGGTTCCCCGAAGATCAACATCCTGCCCGTCGAACGCGTTGGGGCTGAGTTGCAGCTTTTTGGCCGGAGTTTGGATTGGCGCGTACCGAACGAGGGTCCGCAGATCATGCAGATCGGGGTACGCCCGGAAGCGTTGCGCTTGACCCAGACCGAGCCCATGTTGACTGGCACAGTTGCGCATTTTGAAAACCTCGGCTCCGAGGTTTTTGCCCAAATTGCGCTGGATCAACATGCAGTGCGTGTGACCTTGCGCGCAACTCCTGCGGAACGGCAAATGCTGGGATTGGGCACACAGGTGGGGCTGCGCTTTGATCCAGCGGCAGCTTTGGTCTTTGGTTCGGATGGCAAGCGTTTGCGAAAAGTCGAGGCATCGGCACATATGATTAGCGAGGTTGCTTGAGATGGCTGTTCTTGATGCGAATGCATCGGAGCCAGTGTCCAAGGGCGTGCAAAGCCAAGCGCGCACCGCTTGGACGCTCACCGCCCCTGCCCTGGCTTTGATGTTTCTTATCCTACTGGTGCCCATTTGCGTGGCTGGCGTGTTGTCCTTTACCAACTATTCGCTGGGCAACGCCGGTTTTGACTGGGTTGGAACAGAAAACTACGAGCTTCTTCTTACCCGCGCCACCTATGCAAAGATGTTCGTGGCGACCTTCACTTATGTCGTGACGGTTGTGCCGATCTCACTGGGCCTGGGGCTGGGTGCGGCGATGTTGGTGTATTCGCTTGGCCGGGTGGGAGACATCTATAAGACGATCTACTTCCTGCCCGTGATGGCAACGCTTTTGGCCATGGCAATTGCGTGGGAATTCATGCTGCATCCCACCATCGGCATGGTGAACCGCACGCTAGAGATGGCCTGCGGCAGCTGGTTTGAGGTGATCCCTTTCTTTGCCAATGGATGTGCTGACAGGTTCCCGCTTTGGTTAGGCGACAAGGACTACGCCATCTGGGTCGTGTGTTTCATCGGCATCTGGCAGGGCTTTGGCTTTAACATGGTACTGTATTTGGCCGGGCTCACTTCGGTGCACCGCGAATTGTATCTTGCCGCAGAAATGGACGGAGCGCGGTCCGCATGGGAGCGTTTCCGGCTAGTCACATGGCCTGCCCTTGGGCCGACGACCGTCTTCGTGGTAACGATCTCTTGCATCCGTGCCTTTCAGGCCTTTGACACGATCGAGGCGTTCTGGCCGCAGGGCGGTGGCCCGAATAAATCCGCCTACGTCATGATGTTCGCGATCTTCGAAAAAGGCATTCAACAAAACCTGATCGGTATCGGTTCTGCGATCACCATGCTGTTTTTGATGTTCGTGATGGTCTTAACCCTGATCCAGCGCTGGCTGGTCGAACGTAAGGTGCATTACTGATGACACGCGACTGGTGGAAACATCTGGTGCTTATCCTTGGCGCGATCATTGTGCTGGCACCTTTCTATATGATGGTCAGCTACTCCTTTAAAAGCCCGGGCGAGATTGACCGGGGTGAAGGGGGCTTCTTTGGTCGCCAAGAACTGATGGTGGATGAGCGCTGCGTAGCGCTGCGCGACCCCAACCGGGATGAGATCGCGGCCATAGCACCGAAATATCCGGGGCTGTCGGACAATGACATCCGCGCCGTCATTATCGCTGAGGCAGAGGCCGCGTGTTCCATGCGACCAGTCGCTTTCAACTATTCCAAGGCCTTTACCGAAGCTCCTTTACTGCGCTATCTCACGAACGGCGTCATCGTAACAGTTTCGATCTTCTTGATCCAGGTCGCAGTGGCACTGCCTGCCGCCTATGCCTTGGCCAAGCTGAAATTCTGGGGTCGCGAGGCGGTCTTTGGCTTGGTCCTTTTCTGCCTGCTGATCCCGGTTCACGCCATTGCCTTGCCGCTCTATATCATGCTGGCCAAGCTGGGGCTGACCAACACCTATGCCGCCCTTGTTGTGCCCTGGACGATCTCAGTCTTTGGCATTTTCCTGATGCGGCAGTTCTTTATGA